>Ga0209279_10000359_pt1 | contig 30965 bp, 29 predicted proteins | sample CoawatmetaG00DNA_3_FD_187508 | JGI IMG/M metagenome (GOLD analysis project Ga0209279, IMG submission 187508) | Marine microbial communities from the West Antarctic Peninsula - Coastal water metaG006-DNA (SPAdes) (version 2) | ecosystem: Environmental > Aquatic > Marine > Coastal ...
TTCCGAACTCAGAAGTGAAATGTGTTAGCGCCGATGGTAGTGTGGGAGTTCCCATGTGAGAGTAGGACATTGCTAGACTTCTCATTTAGAGAAGCCCGACACTATGTGTCGGGCTTTTTGCTGTCTGAAAGTAAAAGATTATGCTAGCGTAGTTTTTTTAGCGTAAGTATTAAATGTGTGGGTTTACAGATAGATTTCGCGCGAATATTCCCCCCTTTATGTAATAAAGGGACATTGCTATGGTCTTATGAACACTAATGTACATCAAAATATTAGATTAATAGATATAACTGCCACTTGCTGTATCTGACTATATTTAAAAGGGTCTATGACACTAAGTAGTATGGACTCGATCTTAACAAACAGCAGCTTCTTATTAACTAATATTTATATTTCAGTCACTGTAACCCCAAGGTGCTGCTGGAGGTATTATAGGGTTTGTTAAATCAAAATCGACCCTAAATTCTCGTCCTTGACGTATTAATCGATAAGTAAATTTTTCAGGGTAGATAAACATTTGCCAAGTATTACCATTTGATTCTGGATTGCCCTGCTTAATGAATAATTCTTTAGAATATTGATCTGCAGGAAATGACTGCATCTGAGCCCAGCCTGCATCTAAGGTATGACCACCATACATAGTCGAACTATCACTATTTCCATCTTTATGACGATGATCATGCTTTAAGGATAAACCTGATCCAGTTTTACTAATAATCCATGTTCTAGAAGCATCATCACCAAGATGAAATGGAATTTGTAACTGTTGGTTGCTACATTTTCTTACGTGCATGACAAGTTTTTTATTAGCAAAGCTATTATCTTTTGAATTATCTAGGGTGATGGTACCCTTATATGCCTTACCACAGTGTTGTTTAATATTATCAAAAAATTTATTGTGAGCTTCAATAGACACCAATGGCGCTTCAAAAATTGTCTCTGCTGAAACATAGGCAGAGACAACAGAGATAAAAATTGTCATTAGAGGCAAGATTGGTCTTTTTATCCTCATAGTATTCCCTTTAAACGAAGTAATTAAAGGCACATACTATTACACTCAGCTCAATGACGATATATAAACTAAGATAATTAAGAAAACCTCTGTTTATTTAACTACTCTGCGCTGGTTTATTCTCTTGTATTCTTTATTTGTTTAGTTAAAACTTTCTGGCACTGGGCGCTACTAAAATTTCATTCTAAGTGCCTTGATTATCAGTTGCATTAATATTATCTATCGTATCCAATGTACTTAAAGCTTTTAATTTTGCCAGTACCTTCGTGTAATCTGGCTGTTGAGAAATATTAGCAACTAATTCTTTATAGGCAATCTTACCTTGGCTATCTATGATTATAATTGCTCGAGTTAGCAGTCCCATATCTTTTATTAATAAGCCATATTTACTACCAAAATCACGCCAAACACTGTCAGACAACACCTTGATTTTATTAATTTTTTCTGTATTGCAAAAGCGTTTTTGTGCAAAAGGTAAATCATTGCTAATTGTTAACATTACTACATTTTCAGAGAAATTCGCGACTTCTTCGTTGAAACGTTTGGTTTGGAGTGAGCATACGCCAGTATCAAGGCTAGGTACCACTGAAATAAGAATGACTTTTTGTTTGAATTGGTTAAATTCAACAGGTGAGAAGCTATTATCCACTACTTTGAAATTAGGTGCCGTATCGCCAACATTGATCTGTTTACCTAATAAAGTCAAATATTTCTCACCTGCCTTTACTAAACTTGTAGACTCTAGTAAGTTTTCTTTTAAGGAGTGAGCATTTACGGTAGTAAAGAAAAAACTATTAGTAGTCAATAGTATTAATAACGAGATTAATTTCATATGGTTCAGGTAATTAGTTGGTTAGTACTGAGATCCTAACTTTTCCATACTAATATTACTACGTAATAGTCCCAAACTATTGTTTTATTTAGCACTACAAACAATTGAGAATGGCTGGGTACCTTCTGAAAGTTAATAGGATAAATAGCGAGTTTTTAGTGAAATTAACTCGTAGATTAGTTTATGAATTACTGACCAATAACTTCAACTTTTTCGGTGAATTTAGGAACAGAAATAAATTATGACCTAACAAATATGGTAGGCATTAAGATCCCCGCCACGCCAACAATAAGAACAATCGTTAATATACCCTCCAATTTAGTATTTTCAGGTTCATAATGAGTACGGCTATTTTTTATGGCGTTAACGAATAATGGTATATGCGATGAAAAAGTTAACTAAGACAAATACAGTTCTGGTACTCATAAGGTTATGTTTACTGTATCGTGTATTTTATGGCAGTTTGAAGCGATGGTAGAGAACCACCAGGGCTAATAAAATTAAGGGCTAAAGAACCATTGAGCGTTGAATTGAATATTCAATTCAACGCTCAAAATAATAGATATCAGTACACGTCACTTAAACTATTAAGGCATAAATTTCTTAAAACTATTAAATGCGTTTTGACTCCAAACTACCCAATGAGGTGTAGATTCTCCAACACCAGCGACTTCCAGATGTGGATGATTTTTCATTACCTGCTCAATAGTCCGTTCTTGCTCAGCTTTAACGTCGACAAAAAGCACATACTTACCTTTTTTTAAAACTTCTTGAAAGCGTTTAAAGTTAATATTGGGTTTTTGGATGCCAATAAATCCACCTTCCCAAGTACAAAAGCCTAAAATGATAATAGCTAAAAATATAAAGGGTACCCAACCAATTTCTGAATTGGTCCAACCCATGGTATAAGCGATGACAAGACTTAAAGCTGCGCCGCTTAAACCAATAATACTGCCAACTTCAGTTGAATGCACAACATCTTGTTTTAGTACCGACTCAACAGGGTGTAAATGGTGGGCTTCGATTTCAGTGTCATTATCACTTAATACATGGATTTGGGGTTCTGTAAATCCATTTGACTCAAGTTCTAATTCAACTTCTTCTAACTGTTCAATACTATCTGTAATATAAAAATGCCTAATCATAACTTACTCCTATTAAGTAAGAGTTTTAATGAATTATTATTGATCAATAAACACCTAATAATCACAGGGTAAATATTAGGTATAAATTCCGTATAAAAAATAGACGATATTAACAATATTAATTATAGCAATAAATTTTTATTTTGGGATTTAATTATAATTATTAATCTATTGATTAATGACCTGGATGAAATCAGTTATAAAGACATTATTTCCAGGAATAAGTCATAACAGCTAAGTGCTTTTTGCTTTCAAATAAAGTCGACTATTGGGCAGATGATATCACGCAATATTATTAAAACATTAGGTTTTAAGATGTTGTGAGGGGGTATTATGAGTTAACCTTTACAGCTGTTTTATAGTTATTATATTACTAATTTTTCTAAAATATTTTATCATCGTTTATTTTAGTAAGTTATACGAAATGATTTCATTACAGGTGAAGCTAACTGATATTTATAGCGTTTAAATTCTTGTTATTCTGCTGATAACTAAGTTTATTAACAATATCATAAGAGGGAAAGACCAAGTAAGTATATTACCAAATTGGCTGTACGGTGTTTTGCCAGAGACTAAGTTGATTTCTGCTTTTAATACTGCTTCTTTAAATTGAGGAATAGTTTTTATAATTTTTCCTTGATGATCGACTACTGCGGTAATGCCATTATTAGTTGAACGAAGCAAAGGCCTACCAAATTCTAGTGCACGCATTCTCGCAATTTCTAAGTGCTGGTGAGGCCCATGAGAATCACCAAACCAAGCGTCATTACTAACGGTCAGTAACAAATCAGTTGTTGATGTTAAATTTGCAGATAACTGTCTTGGAAATGCAATTTCAAAACAAATAAGTGGCAGAATATGCAAACCATTAGCAACTAAATTTGGCTGCACATAAGCTCCTCTGGTGAATGAAGACATAGGTAAATTGAACAAAGGAGCCAGTGGACGAAGTAAGTCACCAAAGGGAACATATTCACCTATAGGTAATAAATGGTTTTTATAATAGCGATTGATATGATTATAAAAATAATCACCTTCGGCATCATTGGTATTTTTATTCCCTAGAACAATTAATGCATTAAAATAATCATTAGTTTGATTATCATAATTAAGAATACCCGTTATGATCGCGCTATTGTTTAGGTTGGCTGAACGGTTAACCATCTGTAAATATTCTTGAACTGCTGGTTCCCAAGAGGGTACTGCTGATTCGGGCCAAATAATTAAGTCAGCATCGTAGTTAAGCCGCGTTAACTCCAAGAACTTTAACATCGTTGGCCACTCTTGTTCAGGTGCCCATTTCATATCTTGAGTGATGTTAGCTTGCACTAATGCTGTTGTTATTGATTTGTTTGTTGGTGTTACCCAGCTGATATTTTGTAAACTAAATGTCAGTAGTATTATAATCAGTAAAGAGGTGAAGTGAAGTATATTTACCAATGGTACCTGTTGTTTTACTTTAAATATTAATTTAAAAATCAAGATGTTAATAATTAGAATTAAGCAGGTAATACCAATTTCTCCTATGACAGGAGCATAGGCTGCTAATGGGCCATCAATTTGACTATAACCTAGAGATAACCAAGGAAAACCCGTTAATACTTCACTACGTAAATACTCGCTAATTAACCAGAATGCAGGCAGTAACCACATATTTAATTGTTTATTCTGGGCTAAACGTGCAGACAGGTAACAAGCAATGGCAGGGTATAAAGCCAAGTAAATGCATAAAAACAGCATCAAAAGTAATGATATAGCTAAAGGTAAACCGCCAAATTGATCAATGGAGACATGAACCCAGCTGATGCCACTACAAAACCAACCTAAGCCAAAGAAAAACCCTTGTTTTGTCGCGATTTTTACCGATTTTCGGTCAATTAAATTAAACCAAAGTGCAGGTATTATCAATGCTAGCCACCACTGTGAAAATGGTGCATAGGCAAAAACCAAGCTTAATCCTAAGAAAAAACTTAGAATGTTATTTCTATCTTTCAAGTTATTGAATAGGCGCTTGACGCTCTTTATTAACATCGTTTTGACTAATTAATCAGCTATTTTGCCATTGACACGATAGTCTTTGGGTATCGATAGTTGTAATAATTGAATCCGGCGTTTATCGGCTGATATTATTTTAAATTCAAAGTCATCAATAGTGACAGTTTCACCCTTTTTAGGCATATGACCAAACTTATGTAAGACAACACCGCCTATAGTATCGGCATCACTACTGTCATATTGACAATTAAAGTATTCGTCAAAATCTTCCAGATCTGTCAACGCCTTCAATTGATAAACATTGCTCGCTAAATGTTTAATGTCTTCTTCAATTTTATCATCAGTCTCATCTTCAATCTCACCAACAATAAGCTCCAAAATATCTTCAATGGTAACTAAGCCAGATACACCACCATATTCATCGACCACAATAGCCATATGATGATGCTTCAAACGAAATTCTTTTAATAGTGGTTCAACTTTCTTACTTTCAGGAACTATGATTGCCGGTCGTATCAAATTTGCTAAACATACATTTTTAACTTCTTGGTTAAAACCATAAGCAAGTAGGTCTTTAGCCAGTAAAATACCTTCAATATGATCGATATCTTCTTTAACTATAGGGAACCTGGAATGACCTGACTCTATGATTTTTGGTATAAACTCATTCATAGATTGTTCAATTTCAAAAGTGACCATTTGAGACCTGGGCACCATAATATCGCGGACATGCATTTCAGATACTTCTAAAACACCTTCAATCATCTGTTTAGTTTCTGGTTTTATTAAATCACGATCTTCTGCATCGTTTAAAACTTCCACTAACTCTTCTTTATTTTTCGGTTCTCCAGTAAAAACTTGAATCATTTTATCTAAAAATGATTTACTTGAAGAGCCGCTACTAGGGTGAGGTTTGTCATCGCTCATAGAGCTTTTAAATTCCTATTTTATTTTCAATTATAAGGGTTAACAAAGCCAAGCTTTGCTAATATTTTAATTTCTAGACTTTCCATTTCAACCGCATCGATGTCACTTATATGATCATAACCTAACAAATGCAAGCATCCATGTGTAACCATATGCGCCCAATGGCTATGATAATCTTTATTCTGAGAAAGTGCTTCCTGAGCTACTACCTCAATACAAATAACAATATCGCCTAATAAATTGAGCTCTATCCCATCAGGGACTTCAAAGGGAAAAGATAGAACATTGGTTGGTTTATCTTTTCCACAATATTGGTTATTAAGCTGTTGACTCTCTTTTATATCAACTAATCTTATCGTTAACTCAGCATCTGTTTTAATATTTTCTAGTGCTGAATTAACCCACCGCTGGAATTGTTCATCACTTGGTAAATTTTCTGCATTTGCAATACGCTGCAAATCAAGTTCAATAGTCATTGTTAGTACCTGAAAAAGTGTTAGTTAGACTTTTGAGCATTCTGCTCTTTACGTTGATCGGCCATACGTGTCTGTTTTTTTTCATGGGCATCATAAGCATCAATAATTCGAGCCACCACAGGATGACGAACAACATCCTTAGACTGGAAGAAATCAAAGCTTATACCATCAATATCGACAAGTACATCCATTGCATGGCGTAAACCAGAGGTCTGGCCTTTAGGTAGATCAACTTGGGTAATATCACCAGTTATGACTGCTCGGGCATTAAAACCAATACGGGTTAAAAACATTTTCATTTGTTCAACGGTGGTATTTTGGCTTTCATCTAAAATAATAAAGGCATCGTTGAGTGTACGTCCACGCATATAAGCCAGTGGTGCAATTTCAATCACGTTACGTTCAATTAATTTTTCGACTTTTTCAAAGCCGAGCATTTCAAAAAGTGCATCGTATAGAGGGCGCAAATAAGGGTCTACCTTTTGAGATAAATCTCCAGGTAAAAAACCTAATTTTTCTCCTGCTTCAACAGCAGGTCGGGTAAGTAGTATTCGCCTAACCTCTTGACGCTCCAAGGCCTCAACAGCGCAAGCAACAGCAAGATAAGTTTTACCTGTTCCAGCCACGCCAACACCAAAGCTAATATCATTATGAAGAATATTATGAATATAACTTTGTTGGTTTTTATTACGAGCTTTGATTAAACCGCGCTTGGTTTTAATTGTTATTGCTTTACCAACTGCAATTTCAATGTCACTTGGTGCTTGCTCTAACAAAGGAATTTCTGTAATCGCTAAGTGCATTACTTCATCAGTAATTACTTTGTGAATACCTTTTACTGTTGCAGTCTCAATGTACAAGTCCTTCAGTAACTTCACTACCGATACGCAGTTTACCGGCTGACCTATTACTTTGAAATGGTTTCCGCGGTAATTTATTTTAACCCCTAAACGGCGTTCAATAGTTTTTAAATTATCATCCATTGGCCCACATAGGTTAATTTGTCTGTCGTTATCGACAGGCTCTAAGTTAAATTCTATTGTATTTTCTTTAGTCAAAAAAAGAGTTCCGTTATTTAAATGATATTATTGAGTGTTGGTATTGCAATAAGCGAACTCGCTTATTGCAAATCGTAACTGATATCTGCTTAAGGGTTAAAAGTAGCAACACCTAAGGCATTAGTTTCATCTTTAGATTTTTGATGATGTGAATTCGCTAAAATATCAGCCGGTGAATGAGATATTCTCAAACCCATCTCACTTTCTTGGCAGACAAGGTCTCCACGTAATGAGTTGGCGTAAACGTCGGTGATTTTTACATCAACAAATTGACCAATCACTGTATGTGGTGCAACAAAGTTAACAATACGATTATTTTCAGTCCGACCACGCAGTTCCATTGGGTTTTTCTTTGATGGCCCCTCTACTAGTATACGTTGTTCTGTATTGAGCATTAGGCGAGCATGTCGTAAAGCTTGATGGGTAATTCTATCCTGTAATAAATGTAAGCGATCCTTTTTTGTTTGATCACTGACATCATCGGGTATATCTGCTGCAGGTGTACCTGGACGAGCGCTATAAATAAAGCTAAAGCTTAAGTCAAAATCAATCGCTTGAATTAAATCCATTGTTGCATCAAAATCTTGTTCTGTTTCGGCAGGAAAACCAATAATAAAGTCAGATGACAGAGCAATATCAGGACGAACCTTACGTAATCGACGAATTTTAGATTTATACTCTAATGCGGTATGACCACGTTTCATTTGCGTTAAAATACGATCTGATCCACTTTGAACGGGTAAGTGAAGATGACTGACTAATTCAGGTATTTCAGCATAAACATCAATTAAGTCGTCAGTAAACTCTACTGGATGTGATGTGGTATAACGTATACGGTCAATACCATCAATGGTAGCAACCAAACGCAGCAAGTCAGAAAAACGACAAATACTCCCGTCATGCGCATCACCACGATAGGCATTAACATTTTGTCCTAACAAATTAACTTCACGAACACCTTGTTCAGCGAGTTGAGCTATTTCATATAAGATATCATCAAGAGGACGGCTAACTTCTTCGCCACGAGTATAGGGAACTACGCAAAAAGTACAGTATTTACTACAACCTTCCATAATGGAAACAAACGCACTTGGCCCATCAGCTTTAGGTTCAGGCAAGCGGTCAAACTTTTCAATTTCAGGGAAACTAACGTCAACGACAGCGTTCTTTCCTCCCGTGACTTGCTGGATCATTTCTGGGAGGCGATGCAAAGTTTGTGGACCAAATACCATATCGACATAAGGAGCACGCTCTCGAATAGCTTTACCTTCTTGTGAGGCCACACAGCCGCCAACACCAATAATTAAATCAGGATTCTTTGTCTTTAGGGTTTTCCATCGGCCAAGCTGATGAAAAACTTTTTCTTGTGCTTTTTCACGGATAGAACATGTATTAAGTAAGATCACATCAGCATCTTCTGCTTCTTCAGCGAGAACAAAACCATGGGTCGAGTCTAAAAGTTCTGCCATCTTTTGCGAGTCATACTCGTTCATTTGACAGCCCCAAGTTTTAATATATAGCTTTTTACTCATTTACCCTACACTCATCTCTAACAATAAATAACACTAAACTAGGTAGTTGCTCTAATTAAACAGCTACCTTGGACGGACGCATATTTTACTCTTTCTTGAAGCTATACGCTAGTAAGAACAATAAAGGGAGCATAAATTATCAACATAATAATGATTTAGTGATGATTAAAGCGGATTATTATGAGTTATTTAGAGCTCTAGAATTACTGATAACTTAAATTGTGTGTAATTACTGCTATCAGTATATTTTTATTGGCTATGGACAGTAAATAATTTAAAAGAATGATAAAGAGTCTGGTCAAAAAAACCCCGTTAAACCATAGTGCTATGCAGGTGTTATCGCTGTTAAAATGTAGATTGTTTAGTGGGAATAATAAAAAAAATTTAGATAGTTTTAATTCAAGCGTATAATCATGCATATAACTGATGATATTAAGTATAAGGCGATAATGAAAAATTTTGATTGTGTTGTTGTTGGCGGAGGCATGGTGGGGGCGGCAAGCGCTTTATCTCTTGCTCAATTAGGTTTAACCGTGGCAATAGTTGAACAAAAAATACCGATGAAATACTCTCCAGAGCAGAGCTTTGATTTTCGTGTCTCAGCAATATCATTAGCATCTGAGCATTTATTAACACAACTTGGTGCTTGGCGCCAAATTGAAGCTTGGCGCCACTGTCCCTATCAAAGGTTAGGAGTGTGGGAGCATGAGTTTTCTTATACTGAATTTAATGCTCAAGATATTGGTCGATCTCATCTGGGTCATATTATCGAAAATCGTCTATTACAGCTCTCTTTGTGGCAAGAGATAGAGCAGCATCCAAATGTAGCACTTTATGCTCCAGAAACTCTGCTAGAAATTAATCAAAAGATAGAGCATGTTGAGCTATCGCTTAGCCAAAATAAAATAAGTACTAAATTATTAATTGCCGCTGACGGGGCTAATTCTAAAGTGCGTGAATTAGTTGGTATCGGCACGACAGGTTGGGATTATCAACAATCAGCAATGCTCATCAATGTTGAAACTCAAGCATCACAAGAAAACATTACTTGGCAGCAGTTTTTTGAAACAGGACCTGTGGCTATGCTACCAATGCCGGGTAAAAGCCAACTAGGCGGAAATGCCTCTTTAGTTTGGTATCATGATAGAGATGAAATCAAACGTTTATCATCATTAAAAAACACGCAGTTAGAAAAAGAAATAATGACGACTTTCCCTAATCTGTTAGGTGAAATTAAAGTGATTGATAAAGCCGCTTTCCCATTAACCCGACGTCATGCAAATCGATATCAGAAAGATAGAGTATTATTACTTGGTGATGCTGCCCACAGTATCAACCCAATGGCAGGTCAGGGTGTTAACTTAGGTTTCAAGGATGTTAGTGTTTTAAGCGCTGTGATCGCAAGCGCGATATCAAAAGGTGAATGTTGGCATGACCAACAAGTACTGACAAGGTATGAAAAATTAAGGCGTAAAGATAATTTACTTATGATGTCTACAATGGATGCTCTTTACGGAACCTTCAGCCATCCATCACTATTGGTTAAAGTAATACGTAATGCTGGGTTAGTGGTTGCCAATAAAGTTCCTTATTTGAAAAATAAGGCACTGGCGTATGCCTGTGGTATATAAATTAAGGGGAAGTGATTATTTACTGGGAATACTTAAAGTAAAATATAGTTTTCTTTGATTGGTGCGGGAAGAGAGACTTGAACTCTCACATCTTGCGATACTGGAACCTAAATCCAGCGCGTCTACCAATTCCGCCATTCCCGCTCATCGTACTAATAATGTGGCAGGTCGAAAGGATTTTAACCTCTGACATAACCGGCGAGAGATATCGCTTTTACATATATTTATAAAAAAGTGGCAGGGATAAGAGGATTTGAACCTCTGAATGACGGGATCAAAACCCGCTGCCTTACCGCTTGGCTATATCCCTACAGGGTAATAAATAACATTAATTACCTTTTATTAAAATTAATTAATAAAAAGTGGCAGGGATAAGAGGATTTGAACCTCTGAATGACGGGATCAAAACCCGCTGCCTTACCGCTTGGCTATATCCCTGCAATGTACTTACCTTTTACATCTGCAACAATTGTTGCTTTGAAATGGTGCGGGTCAAGAGACTTGAACTCTCACATCTTGCGATACTGGAACCTAAATCCAGCGCGTCTACCAATTCCGCCAAACCCGCATTACATTCAAGTTTTTAATGAGACTTGAACTCTTCTTTATTACCTTAAGTAATAAATGGTGGCTACACCGGGACTCGAACCTGGGACCCCATCATTATGAGTGATGTGCTCTAACCAACTGAGCTATGTAGCCATTACCAACCTGCTCTGTAGCAAGTGGCGCGTATTATGCAAATCTCGTTGGGATACGTCAACCGTTTTTTTATAAAAAATGACACTTTTTGTATGTTTGTTTAAACTGTGTGCGATTTGTGTGATAACCGCTCAAGATTAAGTGATATATTAACAGAATAATTTTAGTATTATTTGTCGATTACTTTTATTAAGCCTTACTAAGCGATATGACTAGTCAGGACAAAAGTAAAACCTTTATCTTATTATAGGTAAACTTCGCTATTATAAGCTTCATCTATTTTGGTCTTCGTTTGGATTTTCAGCTAAAGGTGCCTAATTTTAGGTATGCTATTATTATATTTACTCCACCCATCAGTACAGAAGAGTGGTAATAGGAACGAATATAAATGCGTAAGTTATTTTAAATAGCGAAAGGTATTACTGGCCACTTCAAGTTCGAACTAAGGATTAATAAAATTTACGATTGATTTAGAGGTGTGGTTTTCAGCAAGTCTGAACTATCACTAGTTCGATTATCTTTGAAGAATAATCAAACTAGTGACAAAATATGAAAGTTTATTAATTGAATTTAGACATTAAAACGGAAATGAACAACATCACCATCTTTTACCAAGTAAGTTTTCCCTTCTAAACGCCATTTTCCTGCATCTTTAGCACCGGCTTCACCATTGAACTCAATGAAATCGTTAAAGGCGATTACTTCTGCACGAATAAAGCCTTTTTCGAAATCAGTATGAATAACACCTGCAGCTTGTGGGGCGGTCGCATTTTGCTTAACTGTCCAAGCGCGAACTTCTTTAACGCCAGCGGTGAAATATGTTTGTAAGTGAAGTAGGCCATAACCCGCATTGATAACTCGGTTCAAACCAGGTTCATCAATGCCCATGTCAGCCATGAACTCATCACGTTCTTCGTCATCAAGTTCAGCTATCTCACTTTCCATTTCAGCACAAACAGCAACAACTACCGAGTTTTCTTTTTCAGCAATTTCCCGAACTTGATCAAGGTATGGATTGTTTTCAAAACCATCATCATTGACGTTGGCTATGTACATAGTTGGTTTAATTGTTAGAAAATTAAAGTAAGCAACAGCCGCTTTCTCTTCTTCAGACAAGTCTAAAGAGCGAATCATTTCACCTTCATTAACATGTTGAAGAATCTTTTCTAAAACAATGATTTCAAATTTTGCATCTTTGTCACCACCTTTAGCCCGTTTTGCTTGACGGGCAATTGCACGCTCTGCGGTATCCATATCAGCTAACGCTAATTCAGTATTAATAACATCTATGTCATCAGCAGGATTGATTTTATTAGCAACGTGAATAATATTGTCATTGTCAAAACAACGAACCACATGCCCAATAGCATCGGTTTCGCGAATATTAGCGAGAAATTTATTACCTAAACCTTCACCTTTTGACGCGCCAGCAACTAAGCCTGCAATATCAACAAATTCCATGCTTGTCGCTAATACACGTTCTGGGTTAACAATTTTAGCTAATTGGTCTAAACGAGGATCTGGTACAGGTACAACACCAGTATTAGGCTCTATAGTACAAAATGGAAAGTTAGCTGCTTCTATACCGGCTTTTGTTAATGCATTAAAAAGTGTTGATTTACCAACGTTGGGTAATCCAACAATGCCGCATTTAAATCCCATGATGTCACCTTTATATATTGTTTATGATAAGTGATAGTTATAGATCACTCGTATAAATTAATGTTTATGTTGTTTTAAACGAATGTAAACGATTCTGTGCTTTTTTTAGATCGTCTGTTTGCCAAATATCAAAGCAGTTAACTGCTTCATCTATTGCTTGTTCAATTAAAACTTGTTCGTTGGCCGGTGCTTTACCCAGCACATGCCCAGTTACGCGATCTCTATGCCCAGGATGACCAATGCCTATCCGCAAGCGAAAAAAGTCTTTGTTATTACCCATACACGCAATTATGTCACGTAAACCATTATGACCGCCATGGCCACCCGCCTGTTTGATTTTACAAACACCTGGCAACATGTCGAGTTCATCGTGGGCAACTAAAATATGCTCAACAGAAATACGGAAAAAATTTGCTAATGGAGCTACAGATTTACCTGAGCGATTCATAAAAGTTGTTGGGATGAGGAGATGCACTATAGTATTGCCTATTAGGCCTTTACCGTAGAGCCCTGAATATTTCTTTTCAGGCTTTAGAGATATATTATTGCGTTTGGCGAGTTCATGAACGAACCAATCACCAGCATTATGGCGTGTTTTTGTGTATTCGGGGCCTGGATTACCCAGGCCCACCACTAACTGAATAGTCATCTATTATTTCTTAAAAGAAATGTCTAGATTATTCTTCACTAGCTACTTCTTCTTCTGCGTCATCTACTTTGCCTTTAGGGGCATTAGCAGAAACAACCGCTTGGTCATGGCTTTCGCCTTTAGCCAATTCGTCAGATGTTACGCCTTTAGGCAATTTAACGTCTGATAAGTGAATTGTTTGACCTACTTCCATATCAGTTAAATCTACTTCAATAAACTCAGGTAAATCTTTTGGTAAACATGAAATGGCAATTTCTGTCACGTGATGATTTATATTAGCGCCCGACTTAGCAATATTTTCTTCGTTGATGAAGTGAATAGGTGCATTAGTATGAACAGCATGTTTTGCATCAATACGGATGAAATCTAAGTGCATGATCACTTGTTTAAATGGATGACGTTGCATGTCTTTTAAAAGACACTCAACTGGCTTACCATCTATAATAAGTGTTAATACGTGTGAATAGAATGCTTCTTCTTGTTGGGCACGAAAAACGTTTTTGTGCTCTAAAGTTAAAGAAACCGGTGCTTTACCTTCACCGTAGATAATTGCTGGAACTTTGTTCGCGTGACGAAGGCGGCGGCTCGCACCTTTCCCTAAATCTGTACGTACTTCAGCTTCCAAAGTAAATAAATCAGTCATGATATATACTCATATAATAAGTTTAATGTAATTATTGTTTTTTGCGACCAAAAACAATAGCGTTGCTTTGATACCGATAAAAAATTTAACGGATAAAAAAGGCGCGAAATAATAACATTTCAAATAAGTAATATCTATTGTTTATAGTATGAAAGAGCCATAAACAATAAAAAAGCACCTAAAGGTGCTTTGATGTTGCGATTATAATAGCTAATTAATCCAAATTAGTATTTTAATCATTGTCAAACATAGCTGAAATAGACTCTTCATTACTGACGCGACGAATAGCTTCTGACAACATACCACTTAAGGTTAGTTGACGGATTATTTTAAGCTTTTTAAGTTCTGGTGATAATGGAATGGAGTCTGTTACTACTAACTCATCAATAACTGAACTTTTAAGGTTCTCATAAGCATTACCTGAAAGTACTGGGTGTGTAGCATAGGCAATAACACGTTTTGCACCATGCTCTTTTAATGCTTCAGCGGCTTTTGCTAAAGTGCCACCCGTATCAATCATGTCATCAACAATAATACAATCACGACCTTTGACATCACCAATAATATGCATTACTTGTGCAACATTAGCTTTAGGTCGACGTTTATCAATAATGGCAAGATCTGCATCATTTAATAATTTTGCTACGGCACGAGCACGAACTACACCACCGATATCAGGAGAAACAACGATAGGGTTGTCTAATTCTCTTTCTAACATGTCTTCTAAAAGAATGGGGGTACCAAAAACATTATCGACAGGGACATCAAAGAACCCCTGGATTTGTTCGGCATGAAGATCAACGGTTAAAACGCGATCTACACCGACACTAGATAAAAAGTCAGCAACAACTTTTGCCGTAATTGGCACACGGGCACTCCGTACACGTCTGTCTTGTCGAGCATAACCAAAGTAAGGAATAACGGCAGTAATACGACCGGCAGAAGCACGGCGTAATGCGTCAATCATTACAATAAGTTCCATTAAGTTGTTGTTGGTTGGTGCACATGTTGATTGGATAATAAAAACATCAGCACCGCGGACGTTTTCAGTAATTTCAACACTTATTTCACCATCACTAAAGCTACCGACCTTGGCCTCACCTAGAGTAATATAAAGGCGATTAGCAATTTGTTTGGCCAGTTCAGGGGTGGCGTTACCCGCAAATATTTTCATGTCAGGCACTGTCAGTTCCTCGGAAACTTTTGACATTAACATTACGATACCAAATTTAGTCTTATTAACATAAAAGTTAAAATGAAAACTTCACATTACTAACGCTAAAATTCAGTAAATTATTTAAATAACTTAGTTGTATCTCTTAAAGCCTTCAATTCTGCAAGTAAAGGTGACTCATTTATACCTTTGGCAACAAACGATTGAATCTCTGGTGGGAGTTTCGATTGTATTAAAAGCGCCTCTGCTTTTGAGTTAAACTGCGTAAAAATACACGCACCTGTCCCCGTCATCCGAGATGGCGCGTATTCTAACAACCAAGATAGCAGGTTGGCAACCTTAGGGTAGAGTTTTATTACTAATGTTTGGCAATCGTTGTGACAGTTTTTAAATTCAATGTCAGTTGTACTGAGTCTTGGCGTATTTCGTGGAAGATCTTTGTGGGTGAAAATTTCAGCAGTTGAAATACTACATTCAGGCTTACTAACCAAGTACCAATATTCTTGGGGTGTTTTAACTGCAAGTTTTTCACCAATACCTTGAGCAAAGGCCGACAAACCATAAATAAAAACAGGGACATCTGCACCTAAACTCACACCTAATTGGGCCAACTTATTTAGGGGTAATCGGCAATCCCATAAAAGATTCAATGCCAACAATACCGTTGCTGCATTAGAGGACCCCCCACCTAAACCACCGCCCATGGGCAAAACTTTATTTATTTTTATTTCTGCACCTTGTTGACATTTTGCTTGTTCTTGTAACATTTTTGCCGCTTTAAAAATTAAATTATCTTCTTTGTTAACACCCTCTATAGGGGTAAGTAAATCAATAGAAGGGCTATCTGTTACTCTTATTTCAAGTTTGTCGCAATAGTCAATAAATTGAAAAAGTGTTTCTAGTTGATGATAGCCATCGGAACGCCGACCAACAATATGAAGAAATAAGTTTAATTTAGCAGGTGATGAAAATTGATAAAATGGAGATTTATTCATACTGCTTTTATCCAAGATAATGGCTTGTTCGTTAAAGGGTCCATTTTTTCACCAATATTTTTATTAGTTGGTCATTTTGTTTAATAGTGAGCTTTGTCGCTAATTGCACATCGTTAACTCGTCGATAATTCGCATAAGTTATTTGCCAGTGCTGATTGTTATATTCACTGGTTAGCATTAATGGCAATTTGCTATCGATATGATAACTAATAGTATCGTTACTATTATAAGCTAAACCTCTTAGCCAATAGGTTAATGCATCAACGGGGAGTATTAATCCAGTTAATGAGTAAATCATCTCATTGAGGTCACTGCTCTGATAACTTTCACCACCAACCTCTAAAGTATAAATGTTTTTATTTGACTCTAAATGTAAAATATTAATACCTAAATAAGAAGTTAAATCAATTTTTTGACGGGAATTTTCTTGTTGGTATTGCCACCAAATTGAAGCACTTTCACGTTTATCTGACTTTATAAAGGCTATTTTACCATTAAATTGCCAGTCATTAATCTGTGATAACTTTTCATTCCTTTGTTTAATGGTTTGATATTTTTGTTGTTCAGTTAATTGTGATTGTTGAGTGGAACAGCCATTAGTTAACATTAGAGCTAAAAGTAAAAGGCTAATACGCATAAGTAGGGTCATTATTTATAACATCACTTTTGATGAACATTTTTTGTTATCTTATTTGAGCATATTTCACTTTGAATTTGGAATATATGTTCAAATTTATTAAAAACTGTACTGATTTTGCTACAAATTACTTTTTTTATGAAAACCTATTAGATAATAGGGCTAATTATTTACCTCTACAGGGCGATTCGTATTACAATAGAGAAAATCGAACGCTTATATTGAAAAGGCTGAATATTTAGCATCATGTCTATTGTCGCTCTTGGTATTAACCATAAAACTGCACCAGTTGCTGTTAGGGAAAAAATTGCTTTTAACCCTGACCACTTGAGTGTTGCGCTAAAAGAGATGTTAGAAGAAGTACAATGTGGTGAAGCGGCTATTCTCTCTACTTGCAATCGCACCGAACTCTATGTTGTCCAAGATGGTGATGTTAATCTTACCCAAGAACGTATTCTGCAGTGGTTAGAAAATTATCACAAAGTTCCTGCCTCAACTATTTTACCGAGTATTTATTGCCATCAAGGCCAAGAGGCTGTCAATCATATGATGCGTGTAGCCTGTGGTTTAGACTCACTTGTGCTGGGTGAACCCCAAATTCTTGGTCAAATGAAACAAGCTTATAGCCAAGCTAAAGCAGCGGGTTCTATGGCATTGGTACTTGATAGGCTATTTCAACGTACCTTTGGTGTGGCTAAACAAGTTAGAACAGAAACTGAAATTGGTGCAAGTGCCGTTTCGGTGGCTTTTGCATCAGTTAACTTAGCAAAACATATTTTTGCTAAACTTGAAAACGTTAATGTTTTATTAGTGGGTGCTGGTGAAACTATCGAATTGGTTGCTAAACATCTTTATGAGAATAAAGTTGGTAAAATCACTGTCGCTAATCGAACACTCGCCCGTGCTGAGGGGATGGCCAAAAAAATTGGTGCTGATGTTATTACTTTGGCACAAATACCCACTAAAATGAGCCAAGTAGATATCGTTATTAGCTCTACAGCCAGTACGTTACCCATTATTGGTAAAGGTATGGTGGAAACCGCCCTAACACAAAGAAAACATCGTCCAATATTTATGGTGGATTTAGCCGTTCCTCGTGATATTGAAGAACAAGTCTCTGAATTAGAAGATGTATTTTTATATACCGTAGATGATCTACAAACCATTATTTCCGAAAACATTCAAAATAGGCGTAAAGCTGCTGTAGAAGCTGAAAGCATCGTAAATAGTCAGTCCAATAGTTTTATGGCTTGGTTGCGTGGTTTAAATACTCAAGATACGGTTGTTACTTATCGTAACCAATGTTTACTTAACCGAGATAAACTTTTAGAGAAGGCTTTAGTGCAACTTCAAAATAATAAATCTCCCGAAATTGTCATCGCTGAATTAGCAACTAAGTTAACCAATAAGTTTATGCATGCTCCAACGAGTGCAATACAAACTGCGGCTCAAGGTGGTGAATTAGATAAATTAATTTATTTGCGTGATATTTTTAATTTAGAATCTAAAGACTTATAGAATATTTTTAAAAAACAATGCTATTTTGATGAAGCCTTGGGTAATTCTAAGGCTTTTCAGTTTTTAGCGCAAAAAATTCTGCGTTATATGTATAAGTAGAATATAATGCCGCCATTATCAAAATTATCCATTTCACTCTATAGCAAAGCTTCAATTTTACTATGTAACAATGAGTGATAGCTATTCCCTGTAGATAAGAAGTTAGTAATGAATCAATCAGTTTATCAAAAACTTGAAGTGTTAGTTGAGCGCTTTGAAGAAGTGCAAGCCTTATTGTCCGATCCTGAAACTATTAGTGATCAAAACAAATTTCGTACTTTATCGAAAGAGTTGAAGCAATTAACAGATGTCACTTCTGTATTTAAAGCCTATCAAGGTGCCATCGATGATTTTTCTACGGCAGAAGAAATGCTTAAAGATAATGACCCTGATATGCGCGAAATGGCACAAGAGGAATTTAAAGACGCTAAAAAGGCGGTTGAAGCGTTGACTGACGACTTACAGATTCTGTTATTACCCAAAGATCCAAATGATGATCGTAACTGTTATATGGAAATTCGTGCGGGTGCGGGTGGCGATGAAGCTGCAATTTTTACGGGTGATTTATTTCGAATGTACAGCCGTTATATTGAAAAGAAAGGCTGGAAAATTGAAATAATGAACACCAATGAAAGTGAACAGGGTGGCTACAAAGAAGTTATTGTAAAAGTTGTTGGTGAAGGGGCATACGGTTATATGAAATTTGAGTCTGGTGGACACCGTGTACAACGTGTGCCGGAAACAGAGTCTCAAGGTCGAGTGCATACTTCAGCATGTACTGTTGTCGTTATGCCAGAAATTCCAGACTCTGAAGCCATCGAAATTAATAAAGCCGATTTGAAAGTTGATACCTTTAGAGCGTCAGGGGCAGGTGGTCAGCATGTAAATAAAACAGATTCAGCAATACGTATTACCCATATTCCCTCAGGTGTTGTTGTTGAGTGTCAAGATCAGCGTTCTCAACATAAAAATAGAGCACAAGCGATGTCGGTACTTCAAGCACGTTTACAAGCGGCGGAGGATGAAAAACGTCGAAGTGAAGAAGAGTCCTCTCGACGTAATTTAGTCGCAAGTGGCGATCGTTCTGAGCGTATTCGCACTTATAATTTTCCCCAGGGAAGAATGAGTGATCATCGTATTAACTTAACGCTTTATCGTTTAAATGAAATAATGGAGGGTAATTTACATTTGGTAATGGAACCTATTATGTTAGAAAATCAGGCAGACATGTTAGCGGCCCTTGCTGATCAAAATTAACACTGTTTAGGCTTTTTCATATTGAGTTAGTTTCATTCAAATTTTATTTAGGTTTGATTATCGTATGGTTGTTGTTCACGGAGTATTAAAAAATTACGCGCTTAAAAATTTAGTTGAATATGGACATAAATTTTTAACACCATGCTCTGACTCCGCTAAACTTGATGCGCAATTATTACTTTGTTTGGTTTTAGAAAAAGAGTTGAGCCATCTGTTAACTTGGCCAGATAAAGTTATTGAAACGGTTTTAGTTAACCAATATTTGGTTTTATTAACGCGGCGTCAAAGTGGTGAACCCATAGCTTATATTACTGGGATAAAAGAATTTTGGTCGTTACCCTTAAGCGTATCAACAGCGACGTTAATCCCTCGGCCAGATACTGAAACTTTAGTTGAACAAGTGCTGGATGTTTTAAAAGGCAAAGAAGCTCTCTCTTGCTTAGACTTAGGTACAGGTACTGGAGCTATTGCTTTAGCCCTTGCCAGTGAAAATCCTACTTGGCAAGTTGAAGGTTTGGATTATAGTCTTAGTGCGGTCAAATTAGCTCAATTAAATGCCAAAAATTTACACTTGTCACACGTTGATTTTTATCAGAGCGATTGGTTTAGCAAAGTCACTAAAAATAAAGTATTTGATGTGATAGTCTCTAACCCGCCATATATTGACAGTAAGGATAAAAATTTATCGCAAGGCGATGTTCGTTTTGAACCCCTATCTGCTCTTGTTGCCGATAATAACGGCTTAGCGGATATAAAAATCATTGCGACTTTAGCAAGGGAATATTTATCTACGCAAGGTAAACTATTTTTTGAACATGGATTTGATCAAGGAACCTCAGTAAGAAAAATAATGACAGATGCTGGTTATCTACAAGTTCAAACAGTGAAAGATTTATCAGGACATGAGCGAGTCACTTGGGCTGTTGTCGATAGTGAGTTTTAGCCGCATGAAGTAAATTAAAAAAGTATCGTTAATGTAATGTTATAAAATTGAACGACCAGCTTAATAAAATAATATTCACAGGGTAAAGTCATATGTTCAAACACTTACACATTACTTTGGCGGTCATTAGCATCTGATTTTTCACTTTACGTTTTGCTTGGATAATGGTTAATTCAGAGCAACTTAATCGTAAATGGTTGAAAATAGCGCCACATAGTATTGATACCTTATTATTGGTAATTGGTGCCATTGTGGTTGTTCAATTAGTAATTAATCCATTTGAACAAGTTTGGTTAGCTGAAAAGCTACTCGCACTTACTGCCTATATTTTCACTGGTGTTTATACGTTAAAGTTTGCTAAAAATCGTACGATGCAAATATTTGGTTATTTAGGCGCTATGGGTTGGGTCATACTTTTTTCCGTATCGCTGTGACTAAAGAGACTATGTTTTTATAAGTTGATTAGTCAATAAATGACGAATTCCTACTCAAGTTTTCGTCAATAGAGTCATAGAGAATCGAGTTTTTGATTTTTAGTTATTAGTTTAAAGAAGAAAAGTGTTATATGAATGAATTGTTGTTATCAGAAATCGATTCTGATGAAAAATCCTTATTAGAAAAACTAGTGTTAGCTGAGGAGTTTGTTTTCTCTTCATCGGCTACTTCCCTAGATAATATAGATAGTTTTATTGAGCAGTGTCAATCCGCTCTTGAAGGTATCGACGATCCGCTGACACAAGCTGAGCAATTAATTAATGAACTGTTTGTCACTCAACTATTAATTGATAATAATCGAGATTTTTGGCCGGTAGTTACCTATCAATTTCAAACGGCCTTAAGTAATCGAACCATATCACCAACGTTAAAAGCTATTATTCTTAGGCACATCATAGAGGCCTGCGGTTTTGACTGTGATATTGTTTTTGTTCCTGAAAAAATTATGGTGCGGCTTGTTTGTGATGATATATATGCCATCATCTTTGACCCAGTGACTGGGGAGTCTTTAAACTGGCAAGAGTTTGACCTTCGTATGGATGATACAGAAGACCTTGATAGTTTTTATTCTGATAATTCGACTGATATTCAGCCAGAGAATATGACTCATATCAGCCTGATTGTTAAACATTTATCGGGACTAAAAACGGCACTAATTAGAGAAGCGGCTTTTAGCCAAGCATTAAGATGTGTTGATATCTTATTATCCCTTAGTCCTAATGACCCTTTTGAGCGCCGAGACCGTGGCTTTTTGCTACATCAACTCGATTGCTTTAAAGTCGCCGTTGATGATTATCGTTATTTTGTTCAGCAATGTCCTGAAGACCCTGCTGCCAAGTTACTTAAATTACAGCTTGATAACATTACAATTGCAGAGCCTTCATTACATTAAAGATTTTTAACCACCGGGGTATGCTAAAGTCGACACCATCAAAATAATAATAAAATTACTATGCAAAGAGGTTAGTTAAATGCAAGATCATCTAGTGGCGAATACACCATTAATTACCAATGACGCTACAGTATTTGGGCTGTTATCATTAATTTTAGGTTTTGTTTTTTATACCTCGAATAGTCAACACCCTGTATGGAAAAAGTTTTATCAATTCATACCTGCATTATTGATGTGTTATCTACTCCCTTCATTACTTAATACCTTTGGCATTGTTAGTGCTGAACTTAGCCAAGTTGATGAAGTCGCTAAATATTATTTATTACCCGCCTGTTTGGTTTTACTTACCTTAAGCATTGATATTAAGGCGATAATGTCGCTGGGTAATAAAGCACTTATTATGTTCATAACAGGGACTGTTGGTGTAGTCATCGGTGGACCAATAGCCTTGTTAGCAACAGCTGCTCTTTGGCCTGAACTTCTAAATGTTACAGGGCCAGAAGCTGTTTGGCGTGGAATGGCAGCCCTAGCAGGGAGTTGGATTGGTGGCGGTGCGAACATGCTAGCAATGAAAGAAATTTATGGTGCCGGTGGAAAGATATTTACCATTATGGTCACTGTCGACATTATCGTGGCTAATATATGGATGGCATTCTTACTCTATTTTGCTGCTAACCACAAAAGAATAGATGCTAAAAATGGTGCGGATACCTCAGGCATTAATAAGTTAATCGATAAAGTGCAAGCCTATGAAAAAGAACACGCGCGGCGACCTGAATTAAAAGACTTAATGCTGATATTAGCCGTTGGTTTTGGTGCAGCAGGCTTTGCTCACCTAATTGCTGATTTTTTAGTACCTTACTTCCAAGTTAACTTTCCTGGATTAGAAAAATTCAGTCTGCACAGTAAACTTTTTTGGATAATTGTTTTAGTGACATCGATAGGTTTAGGGCTTTCTTTTACTAAAGTGAGACAGCTAGAAGCTGTTGGCGCCTCGAAAGTCGGTAGTAGTTTTTTATATGTGTTGGTCGCTACTATTGGCCTACATATGGATATTTCTCAAATAGTTGAAGCACCTAAATATATTGTCATTGGTTTAATTTGGATGGCAGTACATATTGCTCTGCTCTTTATTGTCGGACGCATGATTAAAGCCCCTATTTTCTATTTAGCTGTCGGCAGCAAAGCTAATATAGGTGGTGCAGCATCTGCACCGGTTATTGCCTCAGCGTTCCATCCTTCTTTAGCGCCAGTTGGCGTATTATTGGCTGTACTTGGTTATGCCTTAGGTACATACATGGCTTGGATTTGTGGTCAACTATTAAGAATTATCGGTAGTTAAAATTAATTTTATAAGGATTTAGAAAAATTATGACAATTCAATCAGTTTCAGTAGCAGATATCAATGTTGCCAATGACAAACCCTTTGTTTTATTTGGTGGCATGAACGTGCTTGAGTCTCGTGACTTAGCCATGAGAATTGCAGAACATTACGTTGAAGTGACACAAAAATTAGGCATTCCTTATGTTTTTAAAGCATCATTTGATAAAGCTAATCGATCATCGGTTAACTCATATCGAGGACCAGGCTTAGATGCAGGATTAAAGATTTTTGAAGAAATAAAATCAACGTTTAATGTCCCCATTATTACTGACGTGCATGAATGTTATCAAGCACAACCTGTTAGTGAAGTGGTAGATGTTATTCAACTCCCTGCTTTTCTTGCTCGCCAAACTGACTTGGTGGTTGCTATGGCTAAAACTGGAGCCATTATCAATGTTAAAAAACCACAGTTTTTAGCGGCTCATGAAATGCAACATATTATTACTAAATTTGGCGAAGCGGGTAATAACAACATACTATTATGTGAACGCGGTAGCTGTTATGGCTACAATAACTTAGTTGTTGATATGCTTGCCATGGATGAGATGAAGAGCTATGCACCGGTTATCTTTGATGCCACGCATGCTTTACAAAAACCGGGTGGGCGAAGCGACTCTGCAGATGGCCGCAGAGCACAAGCAACCCAGCTAGCGCGAAGTGGTATGGCAATAGGCATTGCTGGTTTGTTTATTGAGGCGCACCCCGATCCCAGTAATGCAAAATGTGATGGCCCTTGTGCACTGCCATTAGATAAATTAGCGCCTTATTTAATTCAAATGAAGGCTATTGATGACATGGTTAAAAGCTTTGAGCCTTTAATCATTGAATAAGAGGCTTTTTTTGTATTAGATTAAAAGTCATGTTAATGCAAACCTCACTGTTTTTTATAGTCATTAGCACTGTTAATAAACAATTAATGTTACTTTTTTGTCAGTGAATACGCTATTGTTAATATCAATAGCGCACGCGCTGCATTCACTAAATTCTTTTATTTTTGTCGTTGTCTTTTGGGGATGCTAACTATTGGATAACATAAAACTTACTCAAGATGAAAACTTATCATTCAAAGTAACCCATCAACTCTTGCCTAAAGATAATCAACGTATTGATTTATACTTCTCTCTACCTATTGAAATGGGCATTAGCCCCAGTACACTTAGTGAAGAAAACTACTTTCACAGCAGCATAAAATGTCATAGTGCTTATTATTCTGACCAATTACATTTACCTCTAGTTAGAAGTCGGTTTATTAGCCAAAATAAAGGTGAGCAGAGTGATTATCGTCTCAATCTTAATTTATTTTCATATCAGATACGTTTAGCACTAGATACTGATGTTAAACAAACACTGAAGCTATCATCTGCTGATGAATTTTACGCTCAATCTGTCGAGCTTGCTGAGCAAACACTGTCACTTTTGAAAAAGTTGAGGCGATATACACCGCCCGATAAAAAATTAAGACCTTATTTTGAAAATGCTGATAATTATTTAAGCTGGCATGTTGAACAATCTTGCTTAAAATTACTTTCTCGTGGACCTAAAAGCAGTGAGCATTCTGTAGAGCGAACATTTTTATTTGATTTATGCCGTGATGAAAATGACTATCGTACTGATAATCAATACAACTCAAATCTGACACTAAGTGATCCTAATCGTATTACTAATAAAATGCGATTACTGCAGCGATTAATCGAGTATGGGGTCGTATTTCAAAAAGAGACACGTAACCTTAATATTAATTTAAAGCGATTAGTGAGAGGTACAGTTACTGCTGTGATTATGGCATTTGTTATGACAGTGGTACTTAATGCTCGTTCAAACTTTACCGAAGTCACTATCGTCTTTGTCGGTATGTTAGGTTTTATTTATGGATTGCGTGAAATTTTTAAGGACGATATTACTCGGCTAATATGGCGAAAAATTCAACGAGGTTTACCTAAATGGAAGTTGTTTTTTACTAATAGTATTACCAAAACATTAATGACCAGCCAAACATTATGGCTTGAATATATTCGTACCAAAGATCTACCTGATGAGGTTAATAAATTATTTCAACAGAGACGTCATCAAAATAAACAAGCCGCATGTTTATTGCATTTTCGCAGTGATACTAAGGTCTATGCTAAGGAATTTTTACCCGGTTATGACGAAATACAAGGTCAAATATTTTTTAACCTGACGCCCTTTGTTCGTTTTTTAAAAAAAGGGGAGGGGCGTTTGTATTCCCTAGAAGGTAAAAAAATAAATAAACAGGCAGTTGAGCGTCGCTATCAAATTAATGTGGTGTTAGTCAAAACAGATAAGAATCACTTAAATAATTTACAACGTTTTAAAATAACGTTAAATCGTTCAGGAATTATTAATATTGAAGCAATGGAGGTTGATTAGTGTGTTATTAATTGTTCGTTGCCGAGATACAATTAATGGAGCCCTTGTTATTTTTTAATATCTAGAGTAAATTTTAGACAGTTAATCTATTTAACTTGTTTAGGTTTTAAAAAAGTAGTGATTTACCTTGTATTCACTTGAGTTTGCCCCCAGCTTTATTAGTGAAGCTATAAAAAGTGAAGCTATAAAAAGTAAAGTTCTCCCAATAAAAGGAAATGTTATGAAAATAAATCTTTCTGGTCATCACGTTGAAGTCAATGATTCAATCCAAGCCGATATAGAAGAAAAATTCTCTAAAATCGCCAATCACTTTCCAACCTTAATCGCACTTGATATTATTATTTCAAAAGAAAATAATAAGTATAAAGTTGAAATTACCACTAGTTATGAAGGTGGGCGGATATCAGCAACAGGTGCCGATGATGTTATGTATCCAGCTATAGCAAGTGCCAAGAAAAAGCTTGATGCCGCGCTCAAACATAGAAAGGGTCAGTTAAAAGCTAATTTACATGCTAAGCCTGAGATGACACAACCTGAAATTGCTCATGAAAAAGTGCAAGAAATGAATTTAAATTAACTGGGGTTAGTAATTAATAATTAAAAAAGGAGCTTAGCGCTCCTTTTTAGTTTGTGTTGTATAGCTTTTTAGCGGGTAAAGTTAAATTTAATTGACTTTCCTGCGGTTTAACATCAATAAAGTCAACGCAAATATAGTCAATAAGCCTGTGCTGCCACCGCTATCGCTTGTTGAGTTATTACCTGTTCCATCAATTAGGGTGTTTTCAACAGGGTTAAGGTTACTGGCACTGTCTGGTGATGTGTCTGAAATCGTGATGCTATAAATAGTGACAAAATTTTCAACGCTGGGAACATCACCTGAACCACAGTTATAATCAGGCATTGGAATTGAGTTACAAAGCGGAATAGCAGCTATATTATCAACCATGTCCATCCCTTCGATAACTTCACCAAAAACAGTAAAACCACTGTTTTGCACATCTAAGTTTGCTTGGTTGTTGTCTAAATTAAAAAACCATTGATTGGTCGCACTGTTGGCTTGCCCACCAAGCTTTGCCATGGCTATTGTACCGCGCCGATTTGAATAAACGGGCTCATTTATTACGGATGGTTTCGTTGCTGATTTGTTTAAACTAAGAGTGCCGTTAAAAAAGAAACCACCGCCTTGGGTGATAAAGCCGGGGACACTTCGATGAATAACTGTATTGTCATATGAGCCATCATTAACATAAGACAAAAAATTTTCTACCGTTTTAGGTGTGCCATTATCAAAAAGATTGACTTCGATGGAACCCTCAGAAGTATCAAAAACAACTTTTGTGGCGAATGCGTTTGAGGATATCGCTACTACACTCAGTAACAATGTTGATTTGAGTAATTGTTGAAATGAATTTTTGAACATACTGCCTCACAGGTTTAAATAATTGAGATGTAAATACTAAATTTATGGCACAGATAATAAGCTGTTCATTGCTAAAAAACCAGCAATTAAATAACCTAGATGTAAAGTTTTGCTAATCATTATTCAACAAATATTTGCATTTCTTCGCCAATTTGTTTGCGCATTTCCATTAGCTTTACTGCTGCTTTGTGTTGTTTAATATCATTTTCTGATTCGGGTTGCCATTTTGGAATAGTGATTTTTTGGCCTGTTTCATCTACGGCGACCATAATCACAATACAATGAGTCGTTAATCGGCGGTTGAGTGACTTTGGATCACAAGCATTTACCTCGAGAGCAATATGCATTGAAGAATTCCCGGTGTAGATAACCTTAGCTTCAACTTCAACCAAAGAGCCAACATGAATAGGAGCAACAAACCTAATACCTCCCGCATATGCGGTCACACAATATCTACCACTCCAGCCAGCAGCACAGGCATAAGCTGCTAAATCTATCCATTTCATCACTGCGCCGCCATGCACTTTACCACCAAAATTAACATCCTGCGGCTCAGCTAGAAATCGTAAGGTGATATCTCTTTGTGGTTTGTTCATTAAATCCCTTAGTTTGTTCGTTTATAATTACTAGTTATTTATAATAGATTGATAAATATATAAAATCTATAAGAAATACAAAAAATCGAATGCTATTAACTATAATTGAAGTCGATTTTGACTTTGATGTTAACTTTACAATAGAGTTGTTTACTTTTTACAGGTTTGACTCACTTATATGCATTGAAGTGACACACTGTTTGGTATGATGTTAGTTCTTTACTCTTATATGCTACTTTAACCACGATAGAAAAGTGATGGCTTCATTTATCGCTAGTTGTTAGTACCATTGATATAAGTTCATTAGTGTTTAAAATGTCTACTTTTGTAAGAAAATTGTTGTTTTTAAATTTATTCAACAAAAGATAGACTTAAAAGGTATTAATTTAATGAAAACTGGCTGTGTAACTATTGGCTTAACCAACCCTAAGAGTCCAACCAATGTAGGCGCTGTGATGCGTGCTGCCGGTTGTTTTCAAGTCGATGGCGTATATTATACGGGTGAACGTTATGCTAGGGCGGCCAAATTTAATACGGATACAAAAAATGTAAGCGAAAGTATTCCACTAATAGGGGTTAAGTGCCTGCTCGACAGCATTGAAGAAGATACTAAAGTCATTTGTGTTGATTTAATCGAAGGTGCGATACCGCTACCCAATTTTATCCACCCAACTAAAGCCTTTTATATCTTTGGTCCCGAAGATGGCACTATATCACAGCAGGTCATTGATCATGCTGATGCTGTTGTTTATGTGCCAACCGTAGGTTGTATGAATTTAGCTGCCTCTGTTAATGTATTGCTTTACGACAGGCTGGCAAAGACTAATGATGTTATTGCAAATGATGAGTTAATTAAAAAAAGCCGAGACACTAATAACAAAGTGAAAGTGAGGGGCTCACTTTAAACTTTTGTTTCACTTTCGTTATTATCACTATTATCGTTAGTCAATTCAGTAGTGATTTTTGCTCGTTCGGCTTTAGAAACATATTTAGGCTTATTACTGGTGTGTAATTTTGCATTAGTTTTTTTTACACGTTTTTGTAATGATTGGTTTATTTTCTTTTTTCTATTCATTGTTACTTCTATTGTATTTGGTTTGTTCTGAATATGAGCGTTGAGAACAAATTGATTTATGAGCATTATACTCAAGCCATTAAAAATAGCCATTTGAAAAATGCTTAGTTGCTTATGGTTGCCGCTATCATTTGCTGTTATTATGCGCGACATATAGTCCAGCGATCAAATAATGTAAATAAAGGATTTTACCTTGAGCCCAAATAAAGCGACAGACTTCTCATCTTTAAACTTAAATGACGATTTATTGAAAAATTTATCTTCTTTAGATTATCAAAAAATGACACCTATTCAAGCATTGAGTTTACCTGACATTCTTGCAGGTAAAGATGTCATTGGGCAAGGGAAAACTGGCTCAGGTAAAACTGCTGCATTTGGTTTAGGTTTACTTGAAAAACTCGATGTAAAGCGTTTTCGAATCCAATCACTGATCTTATGCCCAACACGAGAACTAGCCGATCAGGTTGCAAAAGAAATCAGAAAATTGGCTCGCACCATTCATAATATTAAAGTGCTTACTTTATGTGGAGGTACCCCGTTTGGACCACAAATTGGCTCTCTTGAACACGGAGCACATATTATTGTTGGTACACCGGGGCGAGTTGAAGAACATGTTATTAAAGGCACACTAAAATTAGACCATTTAGAGATTTTAATTTTAGATGAAGCTGACCGCATGTTAGAAATGGGCTTTCAAGCTGCCCTTGATAATATTGTTGAGCGATCGCCGAAACAGCGTCAAACATTATTATTTAGTGCTACTTTCCCAAAACAAATTCAAACAATAGCCCAAAATATCATGGTAAACCCTGTTATGGCTAAAGTTGAATCTACCCATGATGATGACACGATAAAACAACACTTCTATAAGGTTGGGGATGTAGAGCAACGACTATTAGCTGTTAGGTTACTTTTATTGGCTCACAATCCCCAATCAACAGTTATCTTTTGTAATACCAAAAAAGATGCACAAGAAGTTGCTGATCAATTACATGACTTTGGTTTTAGTGTACTCGCTTTGCATGGCGATTTAGAACAAAGAGACCGAGATCAAACCTTAATACGCTTTGCTAATAAAAGTGTTGCTGTTTTAGTTGCTACAGATGTCGCCTCAAGAGGTTTAGATATTGACGAATTAGATGCCGTTATTAATTATCATATTGCTCGTGACAGTGAAATTCATGTTCATCGCATCGGCCGTACAGGACGAGCGGGTAGCAAAGGTATTGCCTGTTCTTTATTTAGCGATAAGGAAAGTTATAAAGTTGGCCTACTTGAAGATTACCTCGATCAAGTCATTGAGGGAGAAACTTTACCTGATTTAAGTGTTTTAGATCAAAAACCAACACAAGGGAAAATGGCCACCTTACAAATTGATGGCGGTAAAAAACAGAAAGTTAGGCCCGGTGATATTGTGGGCGCATTAACGGGTGAAAATGGTATTAAAGGTGAGCAAGTAGGTAAAATTAGCGTACTTGATAATTGGGCCTATGTTGCGGTTGAAAAAAGTGTATTAAAACTCGCTTTAGCAAAATTGGAAAAAGGCAAATTAAAAGGCCGAACCTTTAGAGTAAGACATCTGAGAGCCTAATCTCACTTATAACGAGTGAATAAAACCCAATCTATTAGTGATGGTTTCAAGCACAGTTGGTTAATAGCAATCAACTGTTTTTTGAAGCTTTCAATTAGCCGTCAATGGACTTAACCATTTAACAAAGATTTAATAAGCAATAAGAAGCAATAAGAAGCCAAAGTATAACAAAACTGCACTATGAAAAACCTCATTAATATCAAAATATAAGCAACTTTATTCTTATGCACGAACAGACCTTGATAATTCAACTCAAATTGACTTCTTGTTAACAAGTCGTCAAGCAGAAAAAACTCA
>Ga0209279_10000363_pt1 | contig 30668 bp, 46 predicted proteins | sample CoawatmetaG00DNA_3_FD_187508 | JGI IMG/M metagenome (GOLD analysis project Ga0209279, IMG submission 187508) | Marine microbial communities from the West Antarctic Peninsula - Coastal water metaG006-DNA (SPAdes) (version 2) | ecosystem: Environmental > Aquatic > Marine > Coastal ...
AAATTGTTGAATCCTTAGTCTCTTTACACTTATCAGAACGATCTTTCAACTCATAACACATGCTAGTCGCAAGTGCATACATCGCTGAAATCTCTTTGGTACGCAAATCAGATACCTTACCATCTAATACATCAGAAGGATTAGGTAGATCACCAGCAATCTTACGATGTGCCATGAACTTGATCGCAGTACCTTCACCGACACAACCCGCTACGATATCAGTCTGCAAACCTTCTTGTAACAAACCTGCTTCACCATCAAGAAATTCACCGACATAAGTCCAAGAACGAGGTGTAGCAAAACCACGTGAAGATGATTTGGGATCAAACTGATACAAATCATTCTTTGCAAAGTTCAAGAAACCAACAACATCAGAATTGATCTTTTTATCAATTGCCCAGTTCATCCAATCATCAAAGTCTACACGCAACTCAAAGTGAACAAAACGATTTTCCAAAGGCTTAGGCATACGATACGATACACCCTTATCAGACTCTCGGTTGCCTGCTGCCATTACAACAACATTATCTGGTAACACATACTGACCAATCTTGCGATCTAGAATCAACTGATACGCTGCTGCCTGTACACTAGGCGCTGCCGAGTTAAGTTCGTCAAGGAATAAAATGATTGTCTCATATTGCTCAGACAATTCCTTAGTAGGTAAATCAGATGGTGGTAGCCACTGCATAGTGCCTGTCTCAACATTAGGTACAGGATAACCACGAAGATCGGTAGGCTCAAACAATGCTAAACGCATATCTATTACTTTGGTAGTACCAAGTTGACCAGAATCACCAATAGATTTAACTAGTTCTGATTTGCCAATACCAGGAGGTCCCCACAAAAACACTGGGCGCTTTTGACGGAAAGCAATCGGTAGAATCTGATTTGCTTCTGACATCTTGATAGTACGAGTTGAAACTGACATATAATATTCCTTTTAGAATTTACTTAATTTAATTTACTTAATGATTATAACAAATATCTGAGTCATTGTCAACTGTTATTGACAATTAATTTAATTTATTTTAAATAACGAGGACCAGTCCAATGAACAGAATAACCACCATCAATGATATTACCGCGGGCTGCGTTACGCGCTGGTGCTGACCAACCGGCTGCTTTTAAGATATCGCCTTTCTTGAATCTAACATCATCATCAACATTGACAATAAAGCCCCAAACAGAACGATCATGAAGTACTTTGATATACTTCTTACCAGATTTATAAGATAAACTTTCATTAAATGCTTTAGTCATTCGTTTAGATGAATCAGATGTTCCTGTTGCAAACACGTAATCTGCTTTGATTGCTTCTAACAAGTTATTCATTTCAGTCTTCATAATCGTTCTCTCTTTGCTTTATTAACTTACTTAACTATTATACCAAGATGCCTTGCTTCTGTCAACCCCTAAATGCAATTAATTTCAATTTATTTTCTACCAGACGGATACAACACATCAACCATTTTGTTTTTCTTTACTGCATAATCATGTGTATACCATGTACCACCTCGTGATTGCCATTCGTCTGTATGAGGTACAACAATAAGAAAATCAGTAGATTCTACTATTTTTCTATCTCGTTCAAGATAACCCAATGGTTCACGAATTTCATCATAGTCAGTATATGCTCTTAATGCTGAACTAGTAGGTGGATGGGATACTATATAATGACCTAACTCTTTTGCAAGACATGCTACTTCGGCATCAACTCCATTACAATCTCCGTGGTGTATTTCAAACTTTTCTTCGCGGTCTAGATACTCATATATTAACTCAAACTGAGTCTCATTCATACCATAGCGAGTGCCTGTGAATCCAATTTTAATCATTTATTTTTATATATAATAGTAGAATCTTTATTTCGTTTTGATTTATCAGTATTTTGATTTGATTGTCGCGCTGGTGATGTGTTATGGAATTCACGATCAATCTTGTATCCTTGACTTTCTTGATACACAACTATATCATCAATGAGTTTCATTTTACCAACATTATGTGTATTCCAACATGCGATACCATCATCTTCTAGCAACGCATTACTCTTTCTAATTACTTGAAATAACCAATTGTCCCGCCATTCTTCGTATGTAGAATATTGATTTTCGCTTTGATTTTCATTATCATCGTATACTTCAAGATTAAAATAAGGAGGTGATGTTAACACAATACCAACTTTAGGAATATCATATTTGTCCATGTTCTCTGAACCATCATGATATATTGTCACTTTATCTTCTATACTGAGTGCTTTGCAAATACTCAATAAGCCTGCATACGTGGTTGGGTTAGTTTCAAATCCAATGTAATGCTTTCCACTTGCAACTGCACCTAGCATTCTACCACCCCATCCACACGACGGATCTAATACATATTTACAATCATGACTATCACATATCATTTTTGCCAAATGAGGTCTATACATTGTATTCTTAGTTAAACCCTTGGTGAAATATAAACCACGCCTAAGTTCTGACAAATAAGGAGTTGAATGTGATTTTCTATTCCATCTGAATATCTTCTCAAAATTTTCAGATTTCCATAAGTTACTAAATGACTGACCTTTATTATTTTCTATGTCAAAAAAGTTAGGAAAGAAGTGTTCACATATCTTCATTCCAACACGAGTACCAGATGAAGTAGTACCTGTGGTGTTTTTGAAATTTCTTAACTTAGTCCATTCGCGCAATATCACGTCATGTTGATAATAATAATGATAATCAATAGACTCTAATTCAATTGCCAATTGAGGCAATATACGCTCAAATTCATCATCTGTCAGATTACGTAATGTATTTTTTTTATTTAAAAACTGTTCTATCATTTAATTTTTCCATAATCTTTTTCAATAAAGTTAATGCGATAGTCTGCTGCAATCTGCGCCCAATTATCAATTGGTGATTCTTCTATAATATCCAAGAGTGCGTTGTACTCAGTCTCATTACCATTCAATAGTTTATCAATCTGTAAGTAATGTATGGGTTTATTAAATTTAGTATCATATACCCCATTGGTTACATCAGCATATATTTCAATCATTTCTTGGTGACGTTGATCAGCATCGCCCCACATGAATGCGACTCTTCGTTCTATTAGATGTGACATGGTACTATCTGGTAATAAAGTGGGCATAATGATATAATCAATCTTATTCATTACCTCAGTAAATAAATCACTGGTACTATCCAAATCTGATAAATCATGATCTGGTAGTACCTTAATGCAACGCTTAGTAGCAGAATTATTTTGTGAATATGTTACTGCCACATCAGATACATATTGATCAAAAGTAAGTACATCATCAGCACACCCGTCTTCATCATCTGCCATATAGCACCAAGTACTACCAAGACACGTTAAATCAGTAACCACATTGTCAGTTGTATTATCTGACATCTTATATTGTGGAAAACTAGCGTGTTGATTAATAAACCAAGTAAGCCATGTACCAGCAAGTCCAGCGTTGTAAAAACAAAAATAATTCTTCATAATTAAAAATCAAATAAATCAGAGAATGTATTATTCGCTGCTGCTGATTGTAAGTCCCATTTCAAAACACCGATTAGATTTTCAATCTTCTTTGTGATGATAGTTTCTTCCATTAAGCCGTCGTCAAATGGTAGTTCTTTAAACCAATCAGGAATACGCTTTGCGTCAGTCGGATAACCAATACTAGTCATACCCATTGGGTTTTTCTTCAACTTACATACAATAGTTTTCATACCATCCGTGATATCCATACTATATGCATCATCGTTTATCTGCTTCAAACGATTCCAATTGATTGCTGCCATTGCATGACCCACACCACACTTGCCAATCTTATTATATTTCTTTGTATGATTAGTCAAGTTGTTTACACGTTTAGGTGTACCCTTCTGCCAACTATCCATTGCTCTAAACTCACTGCGAAATGTCACAATACGATCTATTACTATGGATTCTTCAACACCAGTTAGTACCATTCCAAGAATCTCTTTCAAGAACTCCTGCATGAACTTAGGTGTATCGCTTCGCTTCAAGTCAAGTCCCATTGCTTTGATCTTGCCAGGCTTACCATCTACATCTTCACGCTTACCTTCGTTGTCAATTACCATAAGTGCGTAACGCTTCTTTATTACAAACAGACCAGAAGTAGCCACCACTTCACGTGCTGCTGCAATAATTACTCCTAACTCATGTGTGGTATGAAAAGTATCCATCATGAATTTTGCAAACGTAGTATCCACTTCTCCACACACTGCATCATAATATGCAATCATTGTGTCATTATCCCAATTAATTGAACCATCTTCAATCTGATCTTTTAAAATAGGATATGCACTAAAGTAAGTAGAGTCAGTATCACCATATACAATGGATTTACCTTTGTGATCATACTCACCAGTAATGACTTCGTTTAATGATGCTGCCATGTGTCGTGCAATACAACGACCTGTCAAGGTAGTAGACTGTCCTAATCGCTCGTCAAAGAAACGACTTCCCGGATTCAATAAAGCACCATACAATGAGTTAAGCAAAATCTTTTTAACTAACTGTCGCTTATCCCAATATGCAAACTTATCACCACCTTCGTCACGTGCATCACGTGCTTTCGTTTGTAATATTTTACGTTCAGCATACCAAGTTTCAAGTAATTGAGGTACAATACCTTTCTTCTCGTGTGTGAACAATGTACCATTTGCAGTAAGTATCCAAGGCTGATCGCTTTCAAATACAAGTTCGTATATCTCAGCACCAGATAAGGTGTGAGCAGTTCCATCTACAAATTCAAGTGTAAGTAATGATGTGGTATTCTTTTCCATGACCATTTCATATTCTATACAAGCGAATCTACCTTCCCACGCTTTAGGTACGTTCAAGTCATGATCTTCAAGCATCTTTCTAGTGTGCACTTGCTTTATCTGCCCGACAACTGTCTCAGTAGACATATTACATGCACGCAAGATAGATGGGTATAATGAATTCAAGTCAATTGATGCGATGTCTCTATGAACACCTTTAATCGGTGTTGCTACATACGCGCCTGCTGCTGCAATAGGTTTTTCACCACGCTTCTTATCAGGTACAATTAAACCTTGTGAATGTGCTTCATTGATGATTGCCTGATCAATCTGTGCAACTGATCCCATTGTAGTTGGTAATAGTACAGTGTTTGAGTGTGCAATAAGATTCGCCAAATCAATAAATTGAAGTTTTTCATCTAACCGAACCATCAAGTCAACATCTTGTATACTATACTGAATGAACTTAAAAAAGTCATTATGGTATAATTGATCAAGTGTTCCTTCGTATTCAACCTTTTGATCACCTAGTTCATATTCACAGATAGCATCTAATGAGTATGAGTGCATTTCATGATATGTGTATTTACGATACAATTCAAGATAATCAAGATGTATGCGACCAATCAAGTCATAAGTTTGTGTTTCTTTACCGAATTTAATAACTTCTTTCTGCTTCGGGAATTTATCCCAGAGACAGAACTGTCGGGTGTGACTCTTGCTCAATACACGTGATACACGATTTACTGTGTATGGTATGTCAAATCCTTCACTGTTCCAACCTGTCAATATATCGGCATCGTCTATCAACTCCAAGAACGAAGTCAACATTGCTTCTTCGCTCTCACACAAGATAGCATTGTCAAACTTATCAACAATCGCTTGTGCATCTTCCTCAGTCATTGTACTAGGCTTGATTACCAAACACACTGTTTGTTTCATCCAACTCATATGCACCGATATAGCAGTAATCGCGTTAAACGGATCATCTGGTGGTGCATAACCTATCTCTCTATTAAAGTCTGTTTCAATATCGAATAATGCCACATTGAGTGTTGGTGGTTCAGCATCAAGATAATTATCTGCAAGACAACGAAACACTGGGTTTGTGTCGCTCTCAAATAAACCTTTGCGATGGTGTAACTTTTTCTCTGCGGCAAACTTGCGACCAGAATTACACACCACTCGCTCTAACGAATCACCAAAGATAGAAGTAAATTTCCCCTTCGGTGACGGATAGTACAATGTATGATGTGCAGGATATTCTAAGAAACGACGGACACCATTGACACGTTCAACAACGTGAATGATATCTCTATCGCGGTCAATTAATCCATCTACATAACTCATCTACAGAGTACGCCCCACTTTCTCAAGGATATCTTCAAGTTCGCTGAAATCTTCACTCGCCTTTTGGAATTCTGATTTGTATGCAACGCGAATTGCTTTATTAAGAATTGCAGGCTTGATATCAAGTTCTTCTGCAATTGCGGTTACTGTGTCTTTAAGACCTTCTTTTAATACATTCACTTCTTCTGTAATATGAATGCCTTCGGTAATAATCTGCTTTAATTTTTTTACGTCTTCTGGTGAAAAATGAGCCATCTTTGTATTCTCCTAAAATTAATTGATATGCATTAATCAATGCATTACACTATAATACACTACAAATAAAGAATTGTCAATTGATTTTTTAGGTTATTTACAAATGGAATGATAATTGCACTGAGTAGTGCAATCGTGGTATATTACAAGTCTAAGATAATACCAGTGGTATATGGTGCATTAGTAACAACTAATCTTAAATTGTTTTTATGCGTTTCAGGATTTTTTAATAACTTAGGCAGACCGAGTGTATTCTTTTCATCATATGCTACTTGAACTGTCTGGTTATCTGCTACATCACGTTTACGTATTCTAAAGTAGAAATTACCGATTTTATTAATGTACTCTTCTATTGTATAGAATTTTCCATTTAAATTCAACATATTATTATTATCAACTTCTCCGATAGCATCCATAGGACCTACATACATATAATCAATAGGACCACCCATTGCTTCGTTTCCTCTCATTATGCTTTCTACATAATCGTCTGGTACACGCACAAATATATCTGGGATATGCTTTGATGCAATAATATCACCATTGGTTAATTGTAATTCTTTCTTCATGAACTCTTCAATTCTTGCGAATATCTTTTTGAATAAATCTGGGGCTACTGAATTGATTCCTGCTGCACCGCCGCCACCTAATGAGGGAGCAGTTGTTCCTTTCATAGAGATACCGTGATCTTTTCCTTTACTGTCAGTTATGAATATATCAATGTATCGTTCTTTCTTCATTGCATTCACACCTTCATTACCACGCGCTGATTGTGCGGTAATACCCATTTTGCTAATCACACAACCTGGATTATTATTGATTATTTCTATTAAACCATGTTCTTGCTTTTCAGAGGTGTCTTTCTTACTACCTGTGCTACCGAATTCTTTAGTTTTTTGTAATTGAGTAAGACGAATTGAACCGCCTTCTTCCATATCAAACATCGCAGGGATATCGTTTTTCTTTAAACGCTCAATAATATCTGGGTCATTAACTAACACAATAGAGGGCTCAGTTTCTCCTGCTTTTACAAATGGAGAACCTGATTGAATCTTTGCTATGAATAAATCCAACCGCTTACCACCATACTTGCGTAATTCTTGATTGGTCAGAGATCCTTCTTGTAAAAATTGAGTTGCTTGCATAATAGTTCTCTTAGTCTTCTGGTATACACTTCTTGCACTGACATGAATCACACACTTTGATTCGTCTTGGGATTTCACCAAATATGGTCAATGTGCGATATCTTGCGGCTTTGCCATGACAAACTCCACCGCATTGATTACATTCATTTCTACTTTCTAGTGATGGTTCAAACATTATTTTTTCGCTTTTAATTTTGCTTTCTTTTTAGCGGATTCAAACATAGATGATGCTTGCTCTGCAACATGCTCTACATCAGCCGCATGTGCTGAAACGCCAGCGGTTGATTTCAATTTCCAATGTGCTGCTGCCTGCTTTGCTGCTTCGAAAGAAGTTGCTGCATGAGTCTCATATCTACCTTTTTTATTGTGAAATACTACATAAGGACGATCTTCTGTTTCATATAATGCTGCTTCTGTGACATTGTCTAACAATGCAGATGCATCCCAAGAGAATTCACCACCTAATGCTGCTGCTACATCTTCAAACGAATCAAAACTTTGATTATTGAAAAATAAAGTATCAGCCAATGTATCAATATCATACATACCTTGATCAACACCATCTTTATATATGTGACCAACACTACCATCAGCCGCCATTTCTGTACGCTGACGTGTAATAACAGAGTTGGTATCGCCTGCGAATAATGCACTTAAACCACGTTTAGCAGGCTTTGATTTTGCCTTTGCTGCGCGTGCTGCTTCCCATCGTGCATCTTCTGGCTTGTTTACGTTTCCAACTACACTTGGCATATTTCTAATTGAGCGAGGATTACTAAATGCACCAGAACGAGGAGTAGTAGTAACTGCCTCTTCGATATCGTCATAGTCCATCTTTACAGTATTGACACTAGATAATGCTGCTTGTAAAAGATCAAGCACTTCTGGCGTGATTGCTTCTTCGTCTTGTATCAATTTGTGTAAGCGAGTTGCACTTTTTGCAATCATATACAATGTGTACTTAGCCATTACGCCAGTTTCTTCTTCTTCGCTTAATAAGCCTTCGTTAATTTTTTTGTTTGTCATGGGGATTTCCTGTATGTTTTCTTCGATTTTACGAATTACGTTGTAGCCTTCGCTATCATCGATTCTATATGTGTCATTATGTACTGGGATAGATTTTCTAGATTTACCAAATCCTACAATTACTGTCCGCTTATCTTTGTCAAGATTGACTCCTACTACTTCTGCTACATCAGTATCATCAATTTGTATATAAACGGTATCACCACGTCCAAGTATGTCAGAAACTTCTTGTGATAGTGGTAACGAGGATCTTTCATTTAATTGGTTGAATCTCATTTATTAGTGTTATCCATTTTGTATTGTCTAAATCCTTTAAATGATTTATTCTTTTTACCCAAACCTAAATGATCTTTGGGATCAACTGCTTTTCTAGCAGCCGCTTTGGTAGTTCCAGGCGTCATTGGAAACGAAACGCTGCCAAAATTGCCAGACATCGTATCACCTGTTGCTGCCTCTTCACTTATAATTTCGTTTATTTTCATAATATTATTTATGCAATATTGCACTTTCATCCTTATCTGTCTGCTTTACTAGTTGCTTTGATATGCGTCTATCTTGCTTTTTGCTAGACTTTTTCGCTTTCTGCTTCTTTGCAACTACTGTCCTATGTTCATGTAATTCATATTCTGATTCTTTTTTATGTTCTAGACCTGTCCAAATTTTTGCATCTTCCTTTGCAACACTGTTCATAGGCCCATGCAAATCTTCTATATCATGGTTCTCTACTTTCTTGTTAGCCATATTATTGTCTCCGTACATAACTATTTATCTATAAAATTGAACTCTCATGTTTGCATTGTTTGCAACCTTTAAACTCGCTTTATTAGATGGGTTAATCATGCACCATAACTGTCTATCATGGAATATTTCTTTTATTTTCTTAATCGCTTCTGTCGCAATACCATTATTCTGATATATGGTAGCAACCAAATATGCAGTTTCATGCGTTTCTTTTATCTCAATTGCTCCAGCAAGTATACCACCATTAATCCAAATACCCCATGTGTTGTAATCATTAATAAATTCTAATGCAACTGACTTAGTAAAGGGCCATGTTATATATGCATTTTCTGCTATGTCTTTCTTAACTATATTTTGTAATTTATAAACATCAGTAGACTTCAATCTACATACAGTAATCTTCATTATATCTCTATATCTCTATATCTTGTTCACTTATTGCGGTTGTTGGATACTTCTTCTTAAATACCTTCACTAATGCACGCCTATCAAAATCTCTTGCTGTGCGCTTTGATACCAACGCTGCAAGTTTGTTTAACCCATACGATGGGAATTCCACATGAAAACTAGACATCATCTCTGCTGCTTTATTATACATCTTTGAATGTGATGGAAGTACCATACCCAATAATGAACCCACTGATTCATCTAAAATCGACTCTAATTCACTAATCGACTCTAATTCACTAATCGCACCTTCTTTAACAACACCATTGGCAATACGCACACTTGCTCTATCCATCATGCGCTTCACTTTCATAATACCTTTGCCTGTCTTAAACAATCCCTTCAATACTGGAACTGTCATAGTCAACGCAGTACTTAGTGCCATTATTTCTGTACCAGATAATGATGTAAGAACTCTTGCTATTTCTATACCATCTTCGTTAATTACTACTTCGTTAATTTTCATTAGTCGGTTAATCCCATATTAAACAATTTAGTTGAACTACTTCCGCCCAATATAGGAGGACCGTTTTTGGTCATTTTGTTTCCAAATTTTGCTGCTTGTCGCTCTGTCTCTCCAGGCTTTACATCTACTGTGGTATTCACTCCCTGAACGATCTTACCATCTTCTACTATTGATTCGCTTACGTTAAACTCCCAAGAGTCAATTTTACTAGGAACAATAACACCACGAGGCGCAGAATATCTACTTACATCTAGCGTATCTTGCCACCATACCCCATCAAGTCCTGCTTGCTCTGCATATAAGGGTAGAACAAAATCTAGTACACCAGTTGCTTCTATTCGTTTCTGCCTTGCTGCTTTTTTCAGTTTATCAGTTGGAACAATACCACCCTTGTCTACTTCAACATCATAGTCTTCTAATTCACCATCATATTCATATTCTGCATCTGCCATTGAGGTGAATGTTTGACACATAGTATCTTCCATTTCATCATCGTAATAACATACTGTAACAGTTTCTTGTTGTTCTAAGTATCCATTTTCAATTGCCCATCGTTTGATTACTTCGTCATGTGAATCTGTAAGTGCATGTGCATTTAGGAATCTGTTTCCATCTTTGGTAGCACTATATGTATCCCCAGTTACATGTCCTCTCGCAATCCTTTTCCATTCTGCTGGATGGGTACTCACGCTCAAACCTGCGCCCTCATATCCATCACGCTTCTTTGACGCATCTAATGTGCCAACATGATATAAATTTTTTACTGACTTAACTGGTAATGCTGGTGATTGATCTTCTTTTACCAATTTACTATGACGATCTTTGAATACTTTCTTATCACCCTTCGTAGTCTTCATAACTGGTTGATTTTTATCATCTTTTTTAAAGCCCTTTACAATTGCTTTACTGTTCTTAAATTTACCAACCAAGACTTCATCACCTACTTCTATATTAGGTAATTTTAATGTGGCTGCATCTACTATTTCGTTAATTTTCATATTACCACTTCTTACAGGACCAATATCCTGCTGTTGTTCTATCTTTTTTGTCATCACACTTGTGACGCGCTCTAAAACTTTTTCTTGCTTTTGGATTAGATTTTCTAATGCGCATATCAGGATCACCAAAGTTAACTTTAACTACGTTACCTTTGTCATTCTTTACATATACTTTAAACTTCTTAACATCACCTTGACTTGGCTTGCCTAGTTTAACTTTACGACCTTGGTATTCTGCTTCGTCTAAGATTTCTAATTCATCAAATAACATACTTACTTCACCTTCGTATGTGTACTCTGCTTCACTAACCTTAACACAATTGTTTACACGAACACCATTGTCTATTTTTGTACCATCTTTGCGATACCCTTTCCAACACTTAGGGTCTAATCGTTGTTTTATCTTTTTTGCTTCGGTTATATCGTTGTTCTTAGCATGACAATCACAATGTGCACAATCTGGGCCACATTTACATTCGGTTATAGGCTTACCGCAACATGCTTCTGAGCACATTTCTACCTTGTCTTCTGTTAATAAATCTTGTATTCTCATTTTACATAATCCTTTAATTCATCTGGTATGCCAACTGCACCTACCTGTGCATTGTTTGCAAAATTCGTAAATATCGTATTTTTTACATCGTCAGCATAATTGTTTGATACTGCGTCCACTAATGTTTCAAGACTATATAGTGAATCCGCATTTCCAAGATTTAATACATCTGCAATTGCTTCGTTACTAAGCCAAGGACCACCAATTATAGTGTTCTTATTTTTTGCTGTAAATCCATTTCCATCTTTTCGTGGAACTGGTGTGCGTGTAACACGAACTAATCCGTCTCTCGGACTAAGCATGTACATTTCTGTTTTTTCATAACGACCATCCGGTAATTCATTGCCACTATTTTCTCTATTATACACGCCTGCAATTGACGCAATCATAATATTACGATGCATTCCCTTATACTTGCTTGAACGATCACCCTCTGCATCCATTCCTTTCTCATGAGGTGAATGATAATAAACTTTCATCCAATCAGGATCTCCAGGCATGAAATCTACTTGAACAAACCCAGTTCTATCTTTTCCTTCAATTTCCTTGCTATCATCATAATTCTGTATTTTTACTTTTGTCATGATAACACTACTCTTTGTTACTTCTATTATCTCTGGAATGGTCTTTAGTTTTTCAACAAATGTTGGTATGTCTGCTGCTGGAATATTTAATGCTACATCGATGTCACCAGAAAATTGCTTCTTGCCTACTGAACCTAGTACATTATTCATCAAATCAATTCCCAATACTTTCTCTAATGATTGCAGTGTTGATGCAATTTCATCAACATGTATAGCACCTACTCCTGGCATTGCACCACCTTCTGTAATTGGTGATCTAACTGACTCTACTGGAAATTCTGTGTTATGAGTCTTAAAATCTTTTTTGCGCATAACAGTCTTAGCGATTAAATCAAGTTCTTGGTTATTATGATCCCATACTAATACAAATGGTAGATTTATCTGTGTCTGTAAATCTTTCATAGTACCTTCTGCATCTGGTCCCAATCTAGCAATCGGCTTTGCCCATCTCTTTGCTTCTTGCTTGAACAAGCGAGTCAATTCACCCTTGGTGATCTGCTTAATGTTACGCTCGTCATTTACTCTGTCTAAAAAGTGTCGCGTGAAGTTAACATCAATACCAACTTTTCCAAATACTTTGTCTGCAAAAACTTCTAAATTATCTAAGTCTGCTCTACTCAGCGAATCATCGAATTCATTTAATCTCATAATCTATTCCTTTTCAAACGGCTTTTCGCCTGTTAATTTTGGCAACGAAAACCATAGTTTAAACCATTCTGGTGTGCCTGGCTGGATATTATGCTCTCGTTCAAGTTTACGTTTCTCTGAACCCGTAATTGATATGTTAGATTCATCATCGCCGTCTACAATATTATCTTTAGTATTGTATGGTTGGTAGATTCCTGCTAATTTTTTTAGTCGTGTAATTTCTTCTTCTAAAGACATGCATAATACCTCTATTAATTATAGTAGTATTTATGCTGATGATTAATTTATGGGGAGTTGTGAAACATTAACTTCTACATAATGCGTCAAGCATCTTGAAATAATTCCAAGCATCTTGTACTGCGGGAGTCATATGTTCTTCTGACGGTATAAGATTGTACCAAGGGTCTGGCAAACTACTGATTGAATCTAGCAAGTGGGTGCGTTCTCTTCTTACTATTTTCCCATCAGATAGCATATCATCTATCAAATTGTGTACATCAGTTTTTTTATAATGATACAATTGTTTTGAGTGTGTTGGTGTGAATATATTTATTGGAGAAACTTGATTTAACCAAAACTTAGTCCATTCTTTATCATTTCTAAAATCAGTTTCAACGCAAGTTACTATAAGTACAACATCACTATATTCTACTTTATTGTCTAATAGATCACACAAACATTTAACTAAATCAAATCCGATTAACATATTAAATAAACAATCAATGCATATGTGGCATAATGCAATATTTGATCACATGTTTGTATGCGCCAAAACAATGCACCATCTCTTGGTATTTCAAATATCCATAACAGTTTTGATTTAAAACAATCTATGTGCCAGTGTGCTACATAATCCAATACAGCAAATGCAAGTGCAAGCCATGGATTAATAAAAAATACCAGTAGTACTAATAGGGTAAGTACTGCATGATCTAATGCATGTAAGTGTAAACCTTTATTAAAATAAAGACGCTTTGTGCATGGTATTCTAAATGATTGTACTGCTAAATCTGCAACTGCATGTTTGCATAACAACGAGAACAATATTACTGTTTCCATTTCCATGTTATTTTTGCAACAACTTTATGTTTAATATGAAATTTTCAACAATCAATTTCGTGACCATTGCAAGTAATACTACTTCATGATCATCTGAATTTCTCATCATATGGTCTGATAATACTTGATTCGCTATGAGGTTATATGCTGACTCTTCGCTCACATTTAATTCTTCCCAATTAATTGGGTCTTCAATTTCTACTTCTCTTGCGATTTCTACCAATTGCTCTACTGTAGGGGTTTTTTTATTCATACAGGTATTTAGTATTGAAAGAGCGTCTTCTCAATTTAATAAAAAATGCTAATTCAATCTTATCTATCTGTTCAGTATTTAACCATGTTGATATATCAATATTATATTCCCGTTTGAGAGGATCTAAAAAAACATTAATTTCAAGGTCGTCTGGATTTATCATATTAACAATATGTTTACCTAACTGATCATCGTGTAACCATTGATACACGTATCGTTTGTGTCCGTAACGCTCAAAGGTTGTATGAGTGGAATTGGTTGGGTCTATTTTATAACCATATTCGTCTACGGTTAATCTGGCGATGTGCATGTTTAGCATTTCTATTATCATAGCAGTATGATAACATATTTACACTACATTGTCAACTAGATTATACCGCGCTTTGATAACCATTCTAGTATTTCAGTATCACCAAACTCTGGCGATCTGCGATGTGTTTCAGTAAGACTATCCCAATCTCGCATTGCAGGATGGGTTTTATCTGATGAATTAAAGTAAGAACCATGTCGCCAGCCTTCTGACACCTTTTCGCTGACCCAGCGATTATGATGCCATTTCTTCATATCAGACAATGCTTGATTTTTTACATCTTCATCAATGTGGATTGAATTCTGAAATTCGCCCATGCCTGCTGCATCATATTGACTAGATAATTCAATATCAAAATCATCATCAAAATGATATTCCCATACATTAACAATAAACAATGCTTCGGATGCGGTAATATCGCGTGCCAACGGTACAACATATGTATGAGACATATCACAATCGTCACAATGACCATATTCCATACCTACTAAGTCCTCGCCCAACTGATACTTTAATACTGTTTCAATTGGAGAGAATTCTTTTACAGCACTGTACCAATTTAATGCTTGTTCTTGCGTTAATGGTTCTGCTGTTTTTAATTGAATGTGATGTTGATAATACATGATCCTTAGCCCTTTTGTTTTTTAATATCTACTTTTTGGTGTTGCTTCGCCACTAAAACTTGATTCTGTTCCTTTAGTATTTGAAGATGTTTGTACAACAATTTTTTGATCACTTTTACCAGAGTTTACATATAGACCAAACCATGCTGCACCAGCACCAACGATAACTGATACTAATCCTGCTTGTGCCATGTTAGGCTCTTCTAACAACATAAACCATTCGGTTACATCGTATAACAAATATATGTACACACTTATGAATGCTCTTGGAAACAATCTTAAACGATCAAACCAATATGGGAATGCTTCTAGCGTACTTATTTTACCATCTTCATTTAAATCTGTATTTGACATTTTTACTTCCTCTATTATATAGTATTATTTATACAAAGTCAAGCCGTAAAAAAACCAAGCGTGCAGGAAAACACACTCGGTTTTTTAATTACGATAACTTTCGTTATACGTTTATGCTACTGTCATTGCGCCGGCTGTTGCTAGTGCCAATGCCTGTAGTGCTGTTTGTACTGCTGCTGCATCAGCCCATGAAGAACCTTCAACTACTACTGTGAACACTGTTCCGCCTGTAGCATGATCAGAAAGACCAATAATTGTACCACGCTGTGCGATACTCTCTAAGATTGCTTCCATTTCTTCGCCTGGGTTTACTTCTGCTGAAACATCTGCTGCTGCTGTGATTGTATAACTTGTCATGGTTGCACCATAGTTAAACTTACCAAATTCAATTTCGTTTGCTGGGTTACGTGTTGCCATTTTTATGACTCCTTTTTAATTTTAATTGTGTGCTTTTGCACTAATTGTATTTATCATTTTAGAGATATATTTTCAAAAAACTCACCGAATATGAGTTTAAAATTTTGAATTGTGTGCCTATTTGCACTATACTTATTTATCATTTATTTAACGGGTAACTTCTGTTAGTTCAACAAATACAACCCAGTCTACAGTAGTAGCGGCTGCGCCTTGTACTGTAACTGTCATTCTATCGTTAACGCTATCTACTGATACTGCACCAGTGAATCCAGAATTACTATCTTGCGTTACTTCATAATTATTATTTCCGATTGCAACAAGCGTTCCAGACATCTTGTGAACAATTCCACTAACTGTGAAACTATCATGTACTGTTCCGCTTGTTGCAACATATGTAGCAGTGAACTTTGCAGTAGTATTGTCAGATAATGTAATATAAGTACTATCGCTGAATGCTACTTCGGTTGACACTGCATCAGTTGTTTCTATTGCAAATACCACATCGCGCTTACTCGCAGTTGTCGTTGCGCTCGTTGCTATTTGTTTAATGTCTGCTCTAAACTCAACATTATGAGTGAAGTTTCTATCACCAGTAATATCAGGCTCTGCCCATTTATTGTTAACATAACTTTCAGTCGCTAATCCCGCAATACTTGGTATGTACGGCTTATTAGCCAAGTCTATATAATTACCACTGAACAATGTAGGCAAGTTGGTTAGATCAGCGTAGTTACCACTAAACTGAGTAGGTGCATTAGTAAGGTTAGTATAATCTAATGCAAGAGTAGATAAATCAACATCGTTACCATTACTTAATGCAAGTGTGTTGCCTGATAATGTAAATGATAGAACTGCTCCTCCAACTGGTATATTTGCTAAATCATTATAATCACCACTAAACAATGTAGGATTGTTAGTGAGATCATTGTAGTTACCACTAAAGTGATTACCACGTTCTACCAATTTTTGTGTTACCCAAGACTCGCTTGCATATCCTTCTAAATCAATAGTGCCGTCTGTTTGTAGTCCTACTAACTGTGCTGTTACATAATCTTTACTTGCATAGTTTACCGATAAATCTACATTCTCCCACATTGAACTTAATGAGTTATACATGAGTGCATGTGTTGCGGTTTCAGTACCATCTATTGCAACATCATTTAAGTCATTTAATGCACTTATCGCTGCAATGCCTGCGGCTGCGATTGCAGTAGTAACGAATGTTTCCGTTGATAATCCGACAATACTTGGTATGGTTGGCTTGTTAGTTAAGTTATTATAATTGGTTGTACCGCCGCCACCTAACAAACTAGTTGTGTCAGTTAAGTCACTCACATCTGCTGGTATAACGATTGCTGCAATTGCTGTTGCTAATTCGGTATCTGTAGTGTAACTAGACAAGTCAATTTCACCACCACCAGCAACGTTTGCAATTTGTTGATCTACATATGCAACTGTCGATAGACCTGTAATGCTTGGTATAGTTGGTTGCTCTGTTAAATCTGCATAACTACCACTGAATATGTTCGGCTGATTTATCAAATCATTATAACTACCACTGAATAGAGTGGGCTTGTTAGTCAAATCGGTATAACTACCACTGAATAAAGAGGTAATTAATGCATAATTAGATAAATCAACCGAAGACTGATAATTTGCCAATTGACTAGTAAGATATGTAGTTGTTACCAAATTGGCAGGAATGTTAATTAAATCGGCATAATCGCCACTGAATAACGTACCAGTTAATGCATATCCAGTTAATGTTGTAGCCAATGCTGTACTAGTTACGTAATCACTAAGACCACCACCGCTTACATTAGCAATCTGTTGATCAACGTATGTGATTGTAGAATACACAGATAGAGCAGTTGTTAATGCATAATTAGATAAATCATTTTCTGGATGCGTTATCTCTGATATTTGTGTATCTACATATGAGACAGTTGCTAATCCAGTAATACTTGGTATATTTGGTTGCTCTGTTAAATCTGCATAACTACCACTGAATATAGTAGGTGCATTAATTAAATCAGTATAACTACCACTGAATAGATTCAATGCAGCAATCTGCTGATCTACATACAGACTTGAAGCATATGATGCTAATGATGGTGTGTTTGTTACATTTGCATAATCTACTACTGGTACATATGCAGTGAATAGTGCTGAAACTTCTGCATCTGTTGCGTATGTTGATAGATCAACCTCACCGCCACCGCCAGATGCGACTGCATGGGCATCAATCGCTGAGTTAACATCTGCAAGTGAAATAATATTAAGGTCATTTGCAAAACTACTAAGTGCAAATGAAGTCGCATTCGCCGGCACATACATTTTCTTTGTTGAATCATACTTTAATAAATCACCTTCGGTTACAGTAACAGAAGTATCTACGATACCTGTCTGTGAACCATCCGTCATAGCGCGAGGTCTTGCTGCGTTAATTGCCATTGTTTAGTCCCTTAAATCATTAATACTATTTTGTTTACCACACCATGATTTGTTGTATCATAATTCTGATCTACCAAATATGTTCTGTCAATCTTTGCACGAATGTATACGAAATTACCAGTGAATGTTGCGCCTTGCGTCACAGAGGATGCATCTATCTGCAAATATTCAGTTGCGGTTGCTAGTGCGATGTTGAACCAATCGGCTTCGGTCGGTGTATCAAGCAATGTTGCTTGTAACCAAATACGACCCGTGAAATCATTTACATGAAAACTAACAGTATGTAATCCGTCACTATATCCATAAAATCCATCACCTCTAGATTTGTCGCCTGTGTAAGACATTTCTGCTTTGTTTGTTAAAATTACCGTTGAACTAGCCATTTTATTGTTGTCCGTCTAATGTTTCAATCTCAATCAATACACCAGCACCAGCCAATTCTTCAATTACTGCATTCAGTTGGGTTATTGCTTCGTTGTCTAATACTTCTACTGATTCGTCACCATCTTTAAGCAATTTACTTGCTTTAATCACGATAACCGTTTCTGCTATCTTAGCCATAAGATACTCCTATTAATATAATAGTATTTATCATTATAGAAATTATGTTAACTATGATTTGATCAAGGAGTTGCTGGTATGAAAGTAGCAGGGATAAGTTGTATCCACGCAGTTCCGTCATATCCTTCAAACAGGTTTGTTTCTATATTGAAAAACATCTGGGCTGCTACAGGATTGGTTGGACGTTGGGCTGCTGTACCTTTTGGTAACACAAACGTGGTAGTGGGGTGAACTGCGGTTGCATTAATTGTTTCAACTTCTAGCGTACCTTTTACTAGACTTGCGTCTATTGCACTGACATCATTGATGGTCTGTGAACTTAGCGTAATTGAATCAATTAGAATGAATTTGCCTGTGGCTGAATCTTTGACAAGACCCGTATAAGATGATGTGCCAATTCTTCCTAAGAATCCTACATCGGTTGGCGTAGTGCCTGACTTGTTTAATATAAGTAAAGAATCATCAAATGCGGTTTCTGTACTTATTAAATTGGTTGCTTGTATACCTCTAAATGCCATGTTGGTAAATCCTCTTTATAATAATAATAATATTTATCACAAAGAGGATACTTAACCTAATGCTTTATTAGTATTGCATATCTGGATCAATCGCCCAGTGAGTCTTTGGTTGGTCGTGGGTTAACCCACAAGCGATATCGTACAGGGTACGCACGCCAAATCCTACTGCACCTTTTGGTGTTGTATCTTTAGGACTATCAGCCCATGCCATTCCCGCAATATCCAAATGTGCCCACGGAGTATCACTATCAACGAACCGATACAAGAACTCTGCTGCTGTGGTAGAACCACCATACGGACCGCCAATGTTCTGCATATCAGCAATAGGTGAATCAATCATCTTATTCCATACTTTACCCATTGGCATACGGAAATAATTCTCTCCTGCATCTGAACCAACTGATGCAATATGACTAGAGAACCCAGTAGAATTACTAAACAAGCCTGCTGCTTCGTGACCCAATGTTACCAAAATAGCACCAGTTAATGTTGCTAAGTCAATAATCTCTGCTGGCTTATATTCAGTTTGTACATATGTTAGAATATCTGCAAGTACCAAACGACCTTCTGCATCTGTATTCAAGTTCTCAACTGTTTGACCATTTAATGAACCGATTACATCGCCTGGACGAGTTGCACCACCTGACGGCATGTTTTCTACAAGTCCTACGATTCCTACTACATTGGCTTTTACATTCTGAGAAGCAATTGCGTGCATAGCACCAACTACTGCTGCTGAACCGCCCATGTCAGTCTTCATATCACCCATACCCTTTCCAGGCTTTAGTGAGATACCACCAGAATCAAATGTAACACCTTTTCCTACTAGAGCAAGTGGTGCTGCGTCTGTATCAGCATTCATGTATTCCATCACAACAACATAACTGTCACGATCAGAACCATCACCCACACTCAATAGCAAATCAAATCCTAGTTTACGCAGAAACTTCTCATGCATGATCTTTACTGTTACACCCAATGGTGTTAACATTTGGTTGATACGATCTGCGTACTCTTCTGGATACAATTCGTTACCCGGCTCGGTAACTAAGTCACGCGCTAAGAATACACTTTCTTCAATGGTTTTGACTGAGTCTGTACCATGAATGTATGTAAACATAGTACTTTCTGTATTTGTCCTGTATTTGCTGAATGAGTATGCAGCAAGGCGTGCACCTTCAATGATAAACGCAGATGCCTTGTCATTGAACTCAAAATAAACATGATTGCGCTTTTTATTATATTTGGAGAAGCATTTACCACCAAGATTGCGGTATTCGGTATCGGTAGATGCTGTTGTTTTTACAATAAGTACTGCATGAACAGACATTCCAGATGGATATGATACTTCAATCATATCATCATCTTTGCTGGAATTATTCAAATCCCATGCTGCTTGTAACTGTCCTTTCGTTGTTTTGTCTAATACTTTGTAATACTTTGATTTATATTCAACTACAATTGCTGAATTATTTTCATATTCGCTCACACTGCCTCCAGTTCTTTCGTTGCTATAGATACTTCACCATCTGTATAACTGATGATCAGTTTTTCAGTGATGGTATCATTCATAATATGTTTTGCCAATGGTAATTTAATACGCTCGTTGATTAGTCGTGAAAGAGGTCGTGCACCCATTGCTGGATCATAACCTTCTGTTTCAAGGAATACTAATACACTTTCGTCCCATTCAATCTCTACACCACGCGGTGCGATATAACTTTCTAATTGTCGTAGAAATTTTGTTACGATACTACGCATATATTTTAATTTTAATGCATTAAATTGTATAATACCATCTAACCGATTTCGGAATTCTGGTGCAAAGAATTTGTTGATTGCTTCATTGACTGCGATTGCGTTGTATGCTTGATCGCCAAATCCAATTGCTTTCTTTGAACCTTCACGCGCACCTAAGTTAGATGTCATAATGATGATTGAATTTTTACCTGATACTTTTTTACCTGTACTAGATGTAATTACACCATCATCTAATAAAGCCAGCAATACCGACATAATATCTGGATGTGCTTTTTCAACTTCATCTAATAACAATACACAATTTGGTGAATCTTCCAATGCAGTAATTAATAAACCATCTCCTGCTTTGCCGTCGCCATGTCCTACATACCCAGGAGGTGAACCAATCAACTTCGATACCGAATGGGCTTCTTGATACTCACTCATATCGAATCGTACAAGTTTCATGTCCATTGACTCTGATAGTCGCTTTGCTGTTTCAGTTTTACCAACACCAGTTGGACCAGTAAATAGATAACTTGCGATAGGCTTATTTGGTTCTTTCAATCCTGCTAAACTAATGGTAATTGAATTGATTACACGATTGATCGCTTCGTCTTGTCCAAATACATTATTGCGCAGAAAAGTCTCTACTTGAATATGCTTGTTGTTTGTTTGCTCTTCTGCTTTCGTTCCTAAATGCTCTGCTGGTATACCAGTGTAGCGAGATAATTCTGCACGAATCGCTTCATCGGTGATCAATGTAACTTGTTCATCGATAGGTTGAATCTTATTAAATGCACATGCACGATCAATTACATCAAATGCCTTATCTGGCAATTTCTTATTAAATACATACTCTGCACTTAAATCAACTGCTAAATCACATGCAGATGGTTCAATGTCAAATCCATAATGTATCTCATATGACATAGCCGCATTACGAAGGATCTTCTTGGCTTCTACTGTGGTAGGCTCTTCAATATTAATCTTAGTGAATCTTCGTGCTAATGCTGCTTCTTTTTCAAATAATTTACGATATTCTTGATCAGTGGTTGCACCGATAACTTTTAATTTACCACTTGATAATGAAGGCTTGAGTAAGTTTCCTGCATCCATTCCACCAGAACCACTAGTAGAACCTGCACCAATTACCATGTGAATTTCATCAATGAACAATATGATATCGTCACGCTTTTCTAATTCTTCTACGAGTGCTTTCATACGCTCTTCGAAATCACCACGATACTTAGTACCAGCAACCAATTTTGCCATATCAAGCATCAATACAGTTTTACCTTTGATAACATCAGGTACTTCATCTTCTACGATAAGTTTTGCCAATCCTTCAACAATAGCAGTTTTACCAACACCACTACTACCTACTAATACTGCATTAGACTTCTTCTTACGTGCTAACGTCTGCACAAGATCACGTAATTCATCACGGCGCCCTACAACATCATCATAATTACCAGATTCTTCATTCATATTGACAGTGAATTGCACAAGTGCGCTAGGTGCTGCACCACTACGTGTTGATTGCTTCTGTTTGATTCCTTTTGTTTCATCTCGGAAATCATCTTCATTTACTACTGTATTCACATCATGTAACCACGCTGATAATGAATGCTTATCTAATCCACATTCGTATGCGAAATGTGCTGTCACTGATTGCTCTTCTGACAGAATACTTAGTAGTAAATCAACATTGTTTATTGACTGTTTTCCATAAAATACAGCCTGTGTCATTGCACGATTGAATACACGCTCTAACATCTGTGTCTTACGGGGAGTTATTTCTTCATCAGAAGACATGACCAATTCATCACATTCTGCTGCTAGATAATCTTCAATAGCAAGTTGAATAGTTTCGCAATCTGCTTGAATTTCATAGCACATAATGCGTACTGCGGTATCGTCTAAAATGACTGATGCTAAATGCTCTAGCGTCACATATTCATGATTGTGACTTTTTGCTAAATCAATAGCGCGTACTACAATGTTTTCAATTTCTGACATTCTCTTAACCTTAATATAAATTTATCGATACTGGTATCAGTATCTAATGTGGGGATTTCGGTATTCACAATAATGTGTAAGCCCGCACGCTTCTTTGTTAGTTTATTCATCAAACCCTTCTCAGGTATAACAATAACTAACCCATCCTGCGATCCCGCTGGGATTTTTATTTCTAACTGTTCATCACATGGACCTAGAACTGATATTACACTTCCTCCCATCGCATCTACAATATCAATTGTGATATTCATTATAAGCGATAATCCCTGTCTTGTCAATGCTTTATGTGATAATTCTTTGATATTAACAATATATTTGTCAATAGGAGTGTTTACTTTATACTTATCGTCCAATCGTGAACCAGATGGTATTACTACTTTTAATATCTCACCCGTATCTGTCTCAATGTAATCATCTACACCTTCTATCTGCTGCTTGATTGTTAATTTTACATTTACTAAATGGGTATGCGAGGTTACAACAATAGGTACGATGGTATTTTTTCTTAGTTTCTCATATGCCAGAACGACAGCATTAAAATCAGATGATTTTCCGCCACGATCTGGATGGTGTTTCATTGCAAGTTTCTTAAATGCTTGCTTTATTTCTTCTTGGGACGCAGATGTCGCGATGTTTAAGATATCCCAAGGATTACGATTTGTTTGTTTCATAGTATTTCATATTGTTGAATTATTTTTTCTATTAATAAGTTCAACAACGTTGCCATATATTTCATTGCTCAACAAAGAACAATCACACTTCTAGTGTAATTGTATTTACTTGTTTTTAAATACGAATTATATATGAGTATATGTAGATGAATAATTAGGCTAGTCTTTAAATAAACCTAGTACTTTATCAGCAATGCCTGGCTCTACTGGGACGGGGATAGTCACTTCACGATTATCGTTGTGATTGTCAATATTAGTTTGAACACCTTCATAATATGATTTGTATGCTGCAATGATAGATTGCTGCTGTGATAACAATTTCAATATTTCAGAATTATTCAGACTTAAATTTTCATATCCAACATCAGTTAATGCAAACAATGCAATATTACTATTTACTTTCTGTAACTCTTTCATTACTTCGTCCATATTGTCTATTGTAACTATGATAAAATCTACATCACGTAATTCTAATACAGAAGTATCTGGTAATATTAAATTAGGCTTGTCTATTGGTGAAGATTTATATGTAACTACCTTTGGTACAGATGAACAACTACTTAGGAATATAGTTGGGATTAGCAATGCCGCGACAACTGCTATTCGTTTGACTTTTCTTAACTGCATTTAATTCTTCCTCTGTTAGTGGTGAACCACTTACTATCTCAAAACATCTTAACACATCTTTAGTGCCATTGTCAACAATTTTTTCAACTAATCCTGGCTTTGCTTCTGCCAATGCACCTAGTTCGTGTCTACTTAACTTAGACTGTAAATCTTTGACTCGTGTATTTGCTGCTTCAAAGTTACTAGATACACGCAAATACTCGTCTTGTACTCTTACTAAATCTGCTTGTACTGATTTTAATGCGGTATCGGTTGCTTGTTGTGCTTGCTCTGCTTGTGCTGCATTGACTGCGAATATTTGAATTTGGTTTTGGGTGTATTTGTAATATTGCCATGCACCATAACCAACTGCTCCGAATATCACTGCTGCTATTAGATATATTTTTATACGTGAAAACATTATTTGTTCCTATATGTTATTCTGCATTTTGTCAAATCATATGTTGATATTTCTACTTCTACATTATCATCTAGAACTACATTAATATTCATTTTTCGCATCTTTCCACTCAAGTGCGCGATTAAAACATGTTGGTTCGCTTCTAACCTAACACGAAATTGGGCATTTGGAAGGCACTCTGTGATAGTGCCAGATGCTTTAATTGTATCTTCTTTAGCCATTAGTAACTGTTTAAAAATTTAATTCTCTCTGATATTGCTTTAGCATTATCATCATGGGCAATAACATATTCATAACTTGAAGTATGTACTGCTAGTTCAAACTCTTCTGATGTCCACTCTTTTGGAATAGTATCTTTATAAGAAACAAATTGCCAAGATGCTACTTCTTGGTCTACATTTAAAATATCTTGTAACATAACATCAATTAAGTTAAACAAAAAACTACCACGGGTGTACTCAATAAACACTGTATATTTTCCTTCTGGTGTGGGTCCTACTGATACATCGACATCTAGTGCATCTTTATGTCCAGTTTCGATGAATTGACTAAGGTCTGCTGCTGCTTCAATATGATCAACTTCAATTGCTACTACTACGATGTTCTTATCATCACCGATCTTACTTTTATATTGGTCAATACTAATAACATTGCTCACAAGACCACGCAGATCATTGTACTGCATTGCTTCATTAAGTGTCGTCTGATATGATTTCATCGTCATCCCCTAAATTATCATCGTATGCCTGTTCAACTGATTCACTGTCAAACTGCATATCATCTACTTTCACACGACTTGACTCAACAGTATCTATTAAACCACGTGGAACTTCAAGTGTAACCAACCATACTGGGCGTAGTACCTTCTTTGCTCTACGCTTGTTAGGATCATTTGGGTCTATCTCAGAATCTTCTGGCTCAATTAACTTTGCTGCTGTAGTGAGTGTATCTTTTCCATAATAAACTTTACAACCATTATTAATCAATCGTTCTGCACCATCTGGATCTGGCATCATCTTATGTGGATATAACAACGTCACTGTTACCCAGTAACGCTCAATTTGTGGTCCGTCTACAATCTCACCTTCAATCCAATTCTTATATGCATACACATTTAATGACTCTAATACACCATCAATTTGCATCAATGTTTCCAATGCCGAATTTCTCTTTATGTTCTTACCTAATTGGGCAATGATGTCCGCTTGTTCCATAGTATTCTCCTAACTATTATTATAACAGTATTTAGCCTTTCTTTATCAATTGACTTACTGTTCCGTAATGTGGTATGTTAATGGGGTATTATACTAATGATAAATACTTTTGTACGAGCAAGTACGAGGCAATAGCATAAAACTTAAAAGGAGTTTTTAATGGCCAGACGAGCAAGAAAAACAAAAAACCAACAACGTCAAGAACACGACACTAAGCAAGACATTATCCAACTCAATGGAATGAAGCGCCGAGAGCGATTCGTTACCATGATTCCAAAAAACCGCAGACAAGAAAACTACATAGAATTACTAGATGATAACAATAGACACATAGTATTCGCAATGGGACCAGCGGGCACAGGAAAAACCATGTTAGCAGTTTTAGCAGCTATACGCGCATTCAAAGAAGGCACCGTTGAAAAAATAGTCATAACACGACCAGCAGTAAGTGTAGACGAACAACACGGCTTTCTTCCGGGCAGTTTAGTAGAAAAAATGGCACCTTGGACACGACCAATATTTGATGTATTTGAAGAGTATTGGACACCTCAAGAAATTGAAAACATGGTCGAAGATGGTGTCATTGAAGTTGCACCACTCGCATACATGAGGGGACGAACATTTAAAAATGCATGGATTATCGGGGATGAAATGCAAAACGCTACACCAAGTCAAATGAAAATGCTACTAACACGTATCGGGACAAACAGTCGCATCTTCGTAACAGGCGATTTAAATCAACATGATAGAGGATTTGAAGCGAATGGTCTAAAAGACTTTTTAGTACGATTGAAAGAACAAAAAAGTGATATGATAGGCGTAATTGAATTTGAAAAACAAGACATAGAACGCCATATCGTAGTAGAAGCTATATTAAACATATATGGTGATGAAGACTAATTAACCGAGGATTTCCTTAATTAGCCAAGGATTTCCTCTACAACATTAGCCCAAGTACTTGCTCGTACAATCCTTTCATCACTATATGCAGCATTATGAGGATGGTCAATTAAAATTGATTTCAATCCCAACTCTGCGCCCAACACAGCATTAGACCACTTATCCTCAATCCAATACATTTCACTATCACGATAAGGCTCAAGTGCTTCATCTTTATCAGCACCAGTGTCAAGACAAATTACATCAACGAACACATCACCATATAACCGCTCTAAGTTACGAACACGCAACGTCTTTGCTTTTGCATCTAAACTCAAACTAGTAATCGCTAGAAACCTATATCCTGCTTCAACCAACTTAGCCATACCAGAACGAGAATCACGCAACGCACTTAATGAACCCATCCAAGCACTGTTGTTAAACTCGCGAATTAAACGCTTTCCTTCTGCTTTCTCAATACCATACATGACAGAGATATCATATACACCAGACTCAACGACTTTGTAACCTTGAATTTTCATCCATTCGGTAAATCCTGCTTCCCAATCTAGACACACTCCGTCACAATCTGTCAATATAATCTTATCTTTCATACTCTTTACTTCCTTGCTTTAATTAACTTACTTAACTATTATACAACAAGGAGCCTCACTTGTCAACCCCTAATTACAATAAGTTTGCAATTATTCAATCTCCTCTCGTGATTCGTGATTATCAATCATACCTCGTAGTACCATCCTACAGTAACCCTCAATATAATTTTCTTCGTCTTCCAGATAATCTTCAATCTCATTAATCTGTTCAACACCTAAATCATCAGTACTTTCAACACCATACTGCTCCTCAATACAATATAATACCCAATCATAAGCAAGTGACTCTAATTGATCACATAGTTTACCTTGTTTAGTTACTTCAAACGACATCTTATATCTCCAATTATTTTTTAATGCTTTCCTTAATAGGAACTAGATTGTTCCTATATTTGATTTCACGATAGATTTGATAAGGCATCCATACTAGTGCGTATGTAAGTAGAATAGATACCACCGAAAAGATTAACCAATCACTTGATGTTAACATGATGAATCTCCATTTAGCATTGCTAACGCTCTGCGTTTTTGATCGTTGGTTGCCTCAACTTCATACTTCTCAATAAGTTCTTCAACCATATCGAATTTGATCTGTCCTTGATACTTTTGAACTTGCTGTAGATCAGCAATAACTTTGTACAATGTAATTACATCCATAATATTCTCCAGTTAATTAGATATCGCCATAAGGGCGGTTAGCATGACAATAAGTAGGTTCTGCATCGTCTAGATACGTTCCAAGGAAACAGTACGTAGGTTCAATATAGTATGAATCAAAGTCACCGACTTCGTCAAACCCATATAGAGCCATTCCGTCTAAAGGATCACCAGATGCTTCATAACATACTAAGTCAAACTTCTCAGGTATATTACCTTCAAATGCGTTAATGTCGTTAATTGGTATCATCTTCATAATTAAATCCTTTCACTTCGTTAACTTCTATAACTATTATATAACAATGAGCCTTACTTGTCAAGGGTTATTTTAATTAAATTATGCAATCAATGTAATAAAGTGACCAAAGTGATCATCAAATACATTTACTAAATGTTCGTAGTCACCACTTTTCATATCTCTTACGATATCCTCGTGATCAGGCTTGGCAAAACTGGTTGCCAATGCGATTAGATTCTGATCAGAACCTTGCTCACCTGATATGTCTACAACAATACTTTCTCTAAAATGACTAGATGTGTTCATGATCATTCTCTAATAACGATTAGCGTTACGTTCAAATAACTGCTCACCACTAGGCTTACGGTTAAGGTATGCTTCTACTGCTAGCATATCCTGTTCTTCTTTTGCAACGACAGTGTTATCATAAGATAACTGACTAATGTAACCGAATGCTAGGAAATCACCTAACACATCAGCGAACGGACTACGATCATTAGACTTCCATAATACGACACCATCGTGGTCGCGCACATATGCATGTGACCACTGCTCGTAAACCTTAACACCTTTTGCTGTTGCTTTCATCATGATAATTCTCCTAGTTGGATTTCCAATTCTTCTTCAAAATCAAAAAATGATTGTTCGGTATCTGTAAAAAATTTGAAAGGGATAGATAACTCCTGATCCGTTTCACCATACTCATTGACAATCACATACTGAACTGCGCCAACATACAACTCTGAGAAGCGTAATTCATTGCCAAATAATTTGTTGTCATCATTAAACGCATTCCAAATTTGAACATAACGATAGAGTATAGTTTCCGCAAGGTCTTCAAATAAATTAGAATATTTTTGATAATTTTCAAATATTTCTTTATTCATAGTCTTGCTCTCTTTAATTAACTTATACAATAATTATAACACAAGGCGCCTTGGTTGTCAACACTTAAATAGGAGTAATTGAAGTAATGCGCTGTAACTCCTTATACAGAAACTTATCGTGAAGCACATTGTTAAGTGGCTTAGTTATGCCTATACCATTTAATCTCACGCTACCTGTTATGGTAAAGATTGCATCAAATGCTGATGCTGCACTAACCAAGGCACCCATAGTATGCTCACTACCGCGATCTCTTGCGACGGACAATTCATATACCTTATTTTGATTGTCTGCCAACCTATATACAAATGCTTTTTGTCGCTTTGTATCATGTCTATATTTTTCAATAAGATGCAACTCTAATTCTTCCAAATCTCTAGAATTAGTTTGTTGGACTAAATAATCATGAGACACATATTTTTCAGCAATAATATCAGTGCGCTTTTCATACGAAGTGATTCGCGGCAACGTAATTAATAACTTCTGATACAATTCCATCATTGGTGAATGACGATTACTACACATATGCAGCAGTTTTTTTCGCCATGACGTAAGCGTAATATCATCACTTAATTTTGCCAAGAAGAACTTGTTCTCCCAATATGAAAATATATCGGCAGCGTTTGCGTGATCTTCTGCAAGAGTATTTACTGAGAGAAGCGTATTGCCGTCGCAGCAGTTCATGAAAAGATTCATTGCCTCTGGGTCTGAAAGAGTTCTATTCATATAGAGTAATGCAGCCAATGCACCTTCTATGCTAACTGATAACTTTTTTGGCGAGGCATTATTTCCAAAATGAATGTGTTCATCATTAATGCTTTCTTCTTCATTCCTGTATTTAAACTTTCGTGATACTAATGTAGACATAATACAATCTCTCTAATGTTCAACTTTTACAATGCTGAACTCTAATAGTGTTACGTTGAATAATTCAATGTACAATTGAAATATAGGAGTATGTAGCGTGAAGTCACCACGCAAGATGTTTACCTTGAAATCTACCAATGATAACCCTTCTGAGAAGTTCTTATCTTTGCGTAATGCTAATAATTCCCACCCGACATTATTTTGCGTGCGACCACTGAATAAAATCATACCTTTTCCTTTTTACGAAAGTTATCTGAATAATTTTCTGTAAATGTGTCATGTGTTACTTTTTTAAATTTGCG
>Ga0209279_10000364_pt1 | contig 30619 bp, 32 predicted proteins | sample CoawatmetaG00DNA_3_FD_187508 | JGI IMG/M metagenome (GOLD analysis project Ga0209279, IMG submission 187508) | Marine microbial communities from the West Antarctic Peninsula - Coastal water metaG006-DNA (SPAdes) (version 2) | ecosystem: Environmental > Aquatic > Marine > Coastal ...
TCAGATGTCTTTAAAATCAAGAAATCCATAGTTGTAAAGGTTAGAAAAACTTCTATAAGGGCTGAAGATGAAACATATTACAATAGTAAATCTGCTCGTTTTGAAGGAAGTTATATTAAAAATAAAGGTAATAGAGAAAGAAAAAAATGTTACTAGATTTTTTATTTTTAGTAATAGGTGCTGAAACAAACAACGATAGACAACAAAATACGACATCAGCTGTCCCTTGGGGATGCAACTTATCTGCTTTAAAAACCTTTAAATTTAAAAAATAAATAAAATATAACCCCTAAAAGAATAATTGGGACACATAGAATGAGTGATTCCTTAGGAGTCTTAAGTACTTCTGAAATAAAACGTCGGTAAAAAAAGATAATCATCGCTAAAAGAATGAATGCACCTATTAATTGAAAACCAGAATAACCCATTTTTAGATTTAAACTTGTTTTTTAACCACTGAATGTAGGTCATTATTAGTATCAGAAATAATTTGGAAGGCAGCCAGTTCAAACTCTGGTAAGGCGGCCAAAAGATGATCAAAAATATCGCTCTGAATATTTTCATAATTGATCCAGTTGATATCATTGGTGAAGACATAGATTTCGATAGGAATACCACTTTGGCCAGGCTGAAGCTGCCTAATGAGGAAAGTTAAATCATCTCGAATATATTCATTTTCTTTAAGGTAGTTATAGATATACTTTCTAAACAGACCAATGTTAGTTAATGCTCTTCCATTCAGCCTCTCACCTTGGGTGTTTGCTTTTGAGTTATATAAGCTAATCTCTTTGATTACATCTTTAATGTATTTGGTTAAGTTTGTAATTTTTGATAGTTTTTTTAGCAAAGCTTCATCACAAAACTTGATCGTTTTAATATCAATATTGATAGCACGCTTAATTCTTCTCCCCTTTGTTTCTTCCATGCCACGCCAATTTTGTACCCCATTGGTAATGAGAGATGCCGTTGGGATAGTTGTCACTGTTTTATCAAAGTTTCTAATTTTTACCGTATTAAGTGAAACATCCTCAACATCACCATCAACTTGTAATTGTTTTATTGTAATCCAATCACCAACCCTCACCATGTCATAGGAAGCTACCTGAACACTAGCTACAAAACCTAAAATGGTATCTTTGAAAACAAGGATAATAATTGCAGAAGCAGCGCCTATTCCAGTTAAGAATGCCATGGGTGACTTATCAAGCAGCATTGAGACTATCAGGACAGATGCTGTCATAATAACAATAATCTTAACGAGTTGAATATAGCCTTTGATTGATGGCTGATGAGATTCCTTTATTCTTTCATAATAGCTATTAGAGACATTAAGAAGAGATAAAAGGAACCAAATAACTGCTAGAATTGAATAGATGATCCCCCCATCCTCCAACCACTCAATGGATTCGTTAACCCAAGTTATACTTGAATCATTTGTTTCCATCAAATCAGCGAGCGAATAAATAATAATGGAAGATACTAAATGTGCTACGTTATCAAAGGGTTTGTATTGCTGAAAAACTGCCGAAGATGTGGTATCTTTTTTTGAAAAAAGTGTTTTTCTTAGCTGCTTAATAATATAATTTTTAGTTAGATAGTAACCAATAAAAGCGAGGCCAAAAATAATCAATATCACTTGAAAGACAGAGAGTATTGCTGTCAGCTCAAAATTTAAACCTAAAAAACTATAAAAACGGATAACTTCATCTAGCATTCAAAAAAAATCCTTTCTTTATTTTTAAACATAAAAATCTATTTTGTAAGTATACCTAAATTTAATAAAAAAAATTTTAAATAGCACGACTGAGAAGCTCTGTTTGCTTTATAATTAGTGGCTAAATAGTTAACCATTTTTAAAACGACTTTTACTTAGATCAAGTCAATATTAAGTATCCAAAAAAAATTTATTATGATTAAAAAGCTTATCAAAATGTCTGAAAGTCATTTATGTCCTGACTTCTTAATTAGGTTTGGCATTAGGCAGCTTTTAAGAAGCAGGTTAACTTCACTTATTAGCCAAGGTACTGAAAATGATAATCAAAAAAAAATGAATTTTATTGAGGCGATGAATAGCTCCCCAATAGCTCTTGTCCCAGAATTGGCCAATGAACAGCATTACGAAGTCCCTTCAAAATTTTATGATTTCTGTTTAGGGAAGCATAAAAAATATAGCTCTTGCTACTGGAACGATAAAACTAATAATTTAAATAAAGCAGAGGAAGAAGCACTCAAGCTAACTTCAACTCATGCAATGCTTGAGGATGGTCAATCAATCCTCGAGCTTGGTTGTGGTTGGGGTTCATTGACACTTTGGATGGCTAAAAAATTTCCAAAAAGTCAAATTACCGCTGTGTCAAATTCAAAATCGCAAAAAACTTACATCTTAAGTAAGGCAAAAAAAAGAAAGCTGAAAAATATCAAAGTAATCACACAGGATATGAATAAATTCTCTACGAGAGATAGGTTTGATCGAGTCGTTTCAGTCGAGATGATTGAGCATATGAGAAATCATAAAAAGCTTTTTAAGAGCATCGCAAGCTGGCTAAAGCCTAAGGGTATGTTCTTTATGCATATCTTTGTCCATCAATCACAACCGTATTTATTTGAAGTTGAAGGTGATGATGACTGGATGAGTCAATATTTTTTTTCTGGTGGAATGATGCCATCAAAAGACCTCCCCCTCTTCTTTCAGGATCAAATGAAAATTGTTTCACAATGGGATTGGCCTGGCACTCACTATGAAAAAACAGCAAATGCATGGCTTGAAAATTTAGATAGCAATAAGGCTAAGGGTTTACTGGTATTAAATGAAGCTTATGGAAATGAAGAAAGCGAAATGTGGTTTCAAAGATGGCGTATCTTCTTTATGGCATGTGCTGAATTGTGGGGATATAAGAAAGGCGCTGAATGGCGTGTAGGACATTATCTGTTTAAGAAATGATATTTAAAATAATAAATTTTGTTTTATTTCAGGCTGCATGGTTTGTATGTGTATTAGGTGCAGCTTATGATCGTACTTATTTTGCCTTATTGATAGCAACAATAATCCTATTACTTCATTTTGCTATTATAAAAAAACGGTTGTTAGAACTCAAACTTATATTAATCGCCGGCATCATTGGCCTTTTTTTTGATGGGGCACTATTAAATTTTAACCTAATTATCTACAACGACCCTGGTCTTCCCTACCCCTTGACTCCAATATGGATTGTGATGCTGTGGATGATTTTCGCAATGACACTAAACCATAGCCTAGCTTGGCTAAGCCAAAAAATTTATATATCTATTTTTTTTGGAGCTATAGGCGGTCCATTGGCTTATGTTGCAGGAGAAAAATTAGGTGCAATTACCTTGCTTAGTAATAACTCAATTATCACATTGAGTATTGGGTGGGCCTTAATCACCCCAATATTGATAATTATTGCAAATAAACTCAATAAAAATGCTTGATTTATACTTAACAACTCTCATCTATTTCTTTGCTTTTGGTCTTGTTGGTTGGGTTTTAAGCTTAGCTTTAAAAAATGTGACTCACGTGGATAGCATGTGGGCTCTATTTCCACTGTTAGGAATGTTTGTTTGTATTCAATCATTTTCATTAAACATGATGCAGGTCCTTTTTTTCTGTTTAATTCTTTTATGGTCTTTGAGATTATTTGTATACCTAACGAAAAGAAACTGGGGAAAACAGGAAGATAATAGATATCAAGTAATTAGAGACAGCAATGAACCCTTTTTTAAATACAAAAGCCTATACATTATATTTTGGCTTCAGGCATTTATGGCATCCGTTCTTATGTTATCAATCATACCAATCTTCATAAATGATATACCCCTTAATACATTAAGCATAATAGGCCTTATAGTTGCCTTTTTTGGGCTTACTTATGAAACCATTGCCGACTGGCAGCTCTCAAAATTCCTTAAAAGCAAGAAAGGCGGTGTCATGAATCAAGGGTTATGGAGCTTCTCAAGACATCCGAATTACTTTGGTGAGTTTCTAGTTTGGTGGGGTATCTACATAATCTCCTTTAATGGTATATTTTCTGTCACTCTTTTATCACCCATGCTCATGAGTCTGCTATTATTTAAAGTGTCTGGTGCGGAACTATTAGAGAGTACAATCGTCGATAGAAGACCAGGTTACGATCTTTACATTAAACAAACACCTATGTTTTTCCCATGGTTTAAAAAAAGATAGGTTTTTATCAAATAATTTACATTAGATTAATAATATAAATGACTATAATTAAACAATTTTTTTTAATTTTACTACTAACTGGATGTGCTATGAAATCAACGCAAATTAAAACAGTTGCTGAGGTGGACATCAATCGCTTTATGGGGGATTGGTATGTGCTAGCTCATATACCATCATATGTCGAAAAAAATGCTTTTAATGCGGTTGAGTCCTATAAGTTAAATGAAGATGGCTCAATAGCGACTACATTTACCTTCAATGAAGGCTCAATTAATGGCCCTGTTAAGACTTACCACCCAAAAGGCTTCGTTATTCCAGGAACAAACAATGCAGAATGGGGAATGCAATTTATTTGGCCCATTAAAGCCCAATATAAAATTGCTTACTTAGACAAAGACTACATGATTACGATTGTAGCCAGAGATAAGCTAGATTATGTTTGGTTAATGGCAAGAACAAAAACTCTTCCCCATGATGAAATGATAAAATTTAGAGAGATGATAAAAAATATGGGTTACAACTTGGATAACTACAGGGAAATTGAACAAGAATGAGTTTCGTAAGTTACATATTAGGCTTAATTGACAACAAAATCGTTGAGAATAAGTATAAGAAATCAGTTTTTAAGGAATATGAAGTTGATTGGTTAAGGGTTATTCCATTCATCTTAATACATTTGGCTACTTTTACAGTCGTTTTAGTAGGTTTTAGTTACACAGCTTTACTGGTATTTTTTTTGATGTACAGCATAAGAATGTTCGCAATTACAGGGTTTTATCATCGCTATTTTTCTCATAAAGCATTTAAAACGAGCCGAGTAATGCAATTTGTATTTGCAGTCATCGGAGCCTCTGCAGTTCAGAGGGGTCCTATTTGGTGGGCGGCGCATCATCGTGGTCATCACGTTCATTCAGATACTGAGCAAGATAAACACTCACCAAAGTCACATGGTTTTTTTTGGAGTCACATGGGCTGGTTCTTATCAAAAGCAAATTTTCTAACACATCAGAAGTTTGTTAAAGAGTTAATCAGATTTCCTGAGTTGAGGCTTATTGATAGATTTGATATATTAATACCGATTTTAACTTGCATCGCTCTTTTCTTTTTAGGTCAACACTTAAGTACTAACTACCCTCACTTGTCTACAAATGGTTGGCAGTTAGTCATTTGGGGCTTTATCCTATCAACCGTATTGCTTTATCACACAACATTCTTGGTTAACTCAGTTGCTCATATTTGGGGCAAAAGACGATACAACACAAAGGATTCTAGTAAAAATAATATGTTTATTGCGCTTTTAACCTTTGGGGAAGGTTGGCATAACAATCATCATCATTTTCCTGGGTCAGCCAATCAAGGCTTTTACTGGTGGGAAGTGGATATTACATATTACGTATTAAAGTTTATGTCTTTCTTTGGTTTGATATGGGATATCAGGAAAGTCTCACCTGCTATTCGCGAATCTAATAAGATAAACCCGAAACAGCCTCGCTAAACGATGAAGGTTGCAGTTATTGGCTCAGGTATCTCAGGCAACACCCTTGCATATTTATTAAACAAAAAACATGATGTCACTTTATACGAAAAAGATAAGCGAATTGGTGGCCATTCTCATACGCACGAAATTATTATTAATAACAAAAGAATAAACGTTGATACTGGCTTTATTGTATTTAACAAAAAAACTTATCCCTTATTTACATCATTACTCGATAACCTTGGAGTGAAATATGAAAATAGTAATATGAGTTTTAGTGTTTTTTCAAAAGATAAAAATTTTGAATACAATGGAACCTCTCTCAATAGCCTATTCTCTCAAAGGAGAAATCTATTAAACCCAAGGTTTATCAAAATGATATTCGAGATTCTTAGATTTAATAAAGAGGCCATAGAGCTAAAATCAAAGACCATTCTTCTTAAGCAATACCTAAAAAATAATAATTATTCATCTTATTTTTCCGAAAACTATATTCTCCCAATGGGTGCAGCTATTTGGTCATCAGATATTAAAACCATCCTTAACTTTCCTGCTTATTTTTTTATTAATTTCTTTAAAAATCATGGCATGCTTTCAGTAAGTAATAGGCCACAATGGTTAACAATTAGAGGTGGTTCTCAACAATATGTTAAAAAACTAACAAGCAGTTTTAAAAATAAAATTAGGTTAAACAGTAAAATTAAAAATGTAATTAGATATAAGAATTATGTAGTCATTGAAGATAGTGAAAGTAAGAAGCAGTATGATTATATCTTTTTTGCCTGTCATAGCGATGAGGCACTTGAGGTTTTACAAAAACCCACAATTGATGAAAATTCAATTTTAAAAGCTCTTCCGTACCAAAAAAATAATATAGTTCTACACACTGATAGCTCTATCATGCCTCAAAAGAAGCTATCATGGGCTGCATGGAACTATAATATTGATAGCCCAGAAGATTCACCAATCACACTTACTTATAATATGAATATATTGCAAAATATCAAAACAAAAGAACCGTTATTGGTAACTTTGAATCCAAAGCAACCTATTTTAAAAGATAAGGTAATAAAAAAATTACAATATACTCACCCAAAATTTTCAAAAGAGAGCATCGTCGCCCAAAAGAAAAATAAAATTATTTCAGGTCAGAATCGAACTTTTTATTCAGGGGCCTACTGGGGTAAAGGTTTTCATGAGGACGGTGTAAAAAGTGCTTATGATGCAGTAAAAAATTTTGAAGACGTCATAAAGAAGTCTAATGCATTCAATCTATAAAGGAACAATCTCTCACTCAAGAACAAAAGATGCTCTTCATTCTTTTAGCTATGCTACCTCAATGTTATTTCTTGATCTTGATGAAATTAAAGGTGCATTTAGTAAAAATATATTTTGGAGTAATGAGAGTTTTAATTTAGCTTCTTTCTATAGGAAAGATTTTTTTGGTGATTCAAAAAAATCGCTCAAGAGTGAAATTTCTAAATTAACTACTAAGAAGTTGAAACTCCAGATTGAAGGTAAAATATTTCTTCTTACCACCCTAAGATATTTTGGTTACTCTTTTAACCCAGTCAGTTTTTACTATTGCTATAACAAAAAAAAAGAATTAGTTGCCATTGTTTCTCATATTACAAATACACCCTGGGAGGAACAGCATGCTTATGTCCATGATTGTCGAAAAATAAAAGGGGGAACAAAAACATTTGAATTTAAAAAAGACTTTCATGTTTCACCGTTTTTGCCTATGAGTTTAAAATATAATTGGCAGTTTACTGAGCCAAGAGATTTTTTATTTATATCAATGGAATCCTCCAAAAATCAAAAAAAATACTTCAACGCGACCTTAAAAATGACAAATCAGGCATGGAGCTCATATGCGCTTAATAAACTATTGTTCCTATCGTTTCCGATGGGCATCAAAGCAATTATTAGTATCTATTGGAATGCGTTAATATTATATTTAAAGAAAGTAAGATTTTATCCACACCCTTAACATGAATCATTTATATAAAAAAATAATCCATCAAAGACTTAGTCAGATTATAGATGCACAAATTGTTATCAAGGATGGTGAATCGACAATACAATATGGTAAGTGTGGCAACCTTTCAGCAAGGATTGACGTTTTGGAACCCGCATTTTATAAAAATATAATTTTTGGGGGATCGATTGGGGCAAGTGAATCCTTTATTAGGGGTGAATGGACCAGCCCAAACCTAACAAATGTCGTCAGAGTGCTCGCAAGAAACACTGAAGCTCAAGACAAACTTGAAAACTTTTTTACCCTTCTATCTCAACCTATCTTAAAGGTTATACATAAGCTCAATGAAAATTCAGTTAGGGGAAGCAGGAAAAATATTTCTCGTCATTACGATTTGAGTAATGATTTTTTTAGTTTATTTTTAGATAAAAGAATGATGTATTCATCGGCGATTTACAAAACTAAAAAAACAAGCCTAGATAATGCGGCAATTAATAAGCTAGATACAATTTGTAAAAAACTAAACCTTAAAAAATCTGATCATGTGATTGAAATTGGGAGTGGCTGGGGAGGCTTTGCGATATATGCAGCTAAAAACTATGGATGCAAAGTTACGACAACCACAATATCAATCGAGCAATATAATTTCGTAAAACACAAAATTAAAGAAGCAGGATTAAGTAACCACGTAAAAGTTTTGTTAAAAGATTACCGTTTATTAAAAGGGCAATATGACAAACTTGTATCAATTGAAATGATTGAGGCCGTTGGTCATCAATACTACGATGAGTATTTTAAAGTTATTAGTAAGCTACTCAAGAATGACGGAGATGCTCTCATTCAAGCAATCACTATAAAAGACCAAAGATATTCGAAAGCAATCCAATCAGTTGATTTTATTCAAAAATATATTTTTCCGGGAAGCTGCATCCCTTCAATTACAGCAATTCAAAATAGCTTAACAAATTCAACTGATTTAGTGATTAATGATATCAGGGATATCGGACATCACTATGCCAAAACCTTGGCCGACTGGAGGAAGAAATTCTTAAATAATAAAAAAGAAATTAGAAAGCTTGGTTTTGATGTGAAATTTTTAAGGATGTGGTTATTTTATTTTGCATATTGTGAGGGAGGTTTTGAGGAGAAAGTAATCAGCGATATTCATTTACACATAACTAAACCAAGCTATAGAAATTCTATATGAGTTCCCGAGCTAAAACTGCTCTCATAATAGGTGCAGGTATTGCAGGCTCTAGCTTAGCCTATCAGCTTGCAAAAAAAAATTATCAAGTCACTTTGTTGGATGAAAATAATCATGACGAAATCGAAATTTTTCATAACAAGGCTGCCGTAATCTCTCCTCACTTTATGTTGAATAATCCAAAATACAATTTACTTATGAATAAAGCCTCAAAATATGCGTATGACCTTATAAAAGAGTTTAATTATTCAAAAAAAGATGCTGTTATGGAGGGGGTGATTAAGCTTTATGAGGATGATATTGCGGATAGACTTATTAAAAAAATTTCTATAATTGGCCTTAATCAGGCTGATTTTAAATACTTATCGAAAGATTTGATCAAAAGAAAATATAATATCGAAAATAAAGCAGGCATCTTCTTTAAGTATGGTGGCTGGGTATCACCAAATAAAATCTGCTCCACACTTATTAATCATAAAAATATTAAATTTATTTCGAAAAAAAAGGCAAAAGAGATTACTTACGAAAAAAAATTGTGGGTCTTACGTTGTCAAGATTTAAATGAGTTTGCCGCATCAAATTTAGTCTTTTGCAATTCCTTTGCACTCAGCGAGATCAAATTATTTAATGATATTGATTTAAAAAAGAATAGAGGTCAAATTAACTGGCTTCCTAGCAAAAATAAAACTGTGCATAAAGAAATTATTTCGGATAGTGGCTACTTAATCCCTAATGTAAGTGGATTTGATGTTTTTGGCTCCACATATGAACGAGATAATGAAAACAAAGATTTATCAATAACTGACTTTGAAATAAATTTTAAAACCTACCAAAAACTTACAAGAGATAAGCCTATGCAAAATAAACCGCCCAATGAAGGTTGGGTTGGTTGGAGAGCAGTTACTCCAGATCGCACACCCTATGTAGGTCAGGTCCTCAAAGAATCAAAAGAGATTGACAATAAACCACGTTCGATTAATGACTTAAAATGGCACCCTAATCTTTTTATAAATTCAGGCTACGGCTCAAGAGGTTATACACTTGCCCCCTTTATCTCAAAATGCCTAGCGTCAAAAATAGATGGCACTGAAACCCCTGGTGAAAAAAATATTTTAAACTATTTAAACCCAAGCAGAAGCTCAATAAAGAAAATGGGTTTTAGAAAAAAAATGTTAGTAAATTCAATATGACAAACAAACTAATTACGGCAGCAAAAGTAAAAGAAAATGATGGCGATATTTTAGGTGCGATTGAGCTTTATAAGGTAGCTTGGCGCGCAGATTCAAAAAATATTTTCCTTCAAATTGAAATTGGAAACTTATATGCACTTATTGAAGATTATGAAGAGGCAGCTGGTTTTTTTAGAAGGAGTCATCATGCACTAAAAAACAATCAACCAGTTACAGAGGCTTTAGTTTTTTGCCTTATTAAAATTGGAAATACCTATTTTAATAAAAGAGAATTTAAAATGGCTGCGAACGCATTCGAAGAAGCTCTTAGCTTTAATGAAAATAATGCCCCATGTCTATTTAATTATGGAAATGCCCTATTTCATCAAAACAAATATGATGAGGCAATCAAGGCATATAGTATGTCCCTTAGAATTAAACCTGATGCTAAAACTTATAATAATTTAGGAAATGCACTCCAAAGAATATTAAAAACAGAAGAAGCAATTAGCTCTTACGAAAAGGCACTTTTAATTAACCCTGACTTAATACACACATTCATTCAGATGGTACATTTAAAACAAAGCATATGCGATTGGGGCAACATTGATGAGATGTTTTCAAAAATTAAAAAAATAATAGAAAACCCAATAAATGAAAAAATACCTCCTTTCGCCTTATTTTCAATGCCAAATCTTACAAACAATGATCATTTGAATGTTGCTAACTCATGGGTAAAGCAGTCTGGAATCCAGATTTTAAAAAAGTCTGGACACCAAAAGAAAGGAAAGATCACACTTGCATACCTATCATCAGATTTTAGGTTACACCCTCTATATTATTTAATTAAAGAAGTTTTAATCAATCATGATCGAGATAAATTCGATGTTAAGCTTTTTTACTCCGGGCCTGATGATGGTTCAAAAGAGCTAGATGAGTTCAGGGATATTGGTGATACATATTTTAATATTACAGAGATGAGTGATGAAAAGGTCTCGGGCTTAATGGTAAAGGAGAGAATTGATATTATGGTTGACCTGACAGGATTCACTCAAAACAGCCGATCATTAATCGCTGCGTTAAGGCCTGCAAAACTTCATATTAATTGGCTTGGGTATCCTGGAAGTATGGGTGGTATAGGTTCAAGGCCACTTTACGATTTCATACTTGCAGATAAATATGTTATTCCAAAATCTAAAAGAAAAGACTATGCGGAAAAAATTATCTATTTGGAAGGTTGTTATCAACCTAATATAGCCTCCAGACCCACCTTAAAAACTGTTAATAAATTAGATTATGGCTTTAAAAAAAATGACTTTATCTTTGCGTCGTTTGGGCAGTCACTTAAGATCACAAAAGAAATGTTTTCATTATGGATGCGTTTGTTACAAAAGGTTCCGAATTCTATCTTATGGCTATTAACATCAAATCAAACCTGCGAAAATAATCTCAGAGCTTTTGCTGATAATAAATTTGGAATACAAGCCGAAAGATTATTTTTTGCAAAAAAAGTTAGCTTTGATGATCATATACAAAGACATCAAATCATTGATGTGTTTCTTGACACTTTCCCCTACAATGCACATACATCTTCGAGTGATGCTTTATGGGCGGGATGTCCTATCATTTCTTTTTCAGGAGAAACTTTTGCTAGCCGAGTTGCTGGCAGTATTCTCTCTGAAATTGGTTGCACTGAATTAATCGTTTCTTCAATTGAAGAGTATGAAAAAAAGGCAATTGAATTAGCTAGTAAGCCAGATAAAATTGTGTCTCTGAAGCAAAAGATATTAGATTTAAAGAAAACTAGTAACTTATTCAAGCCAAAAAAATTTACAATTGATCTAGAAGGCAAAATGATAAAACTTATGGGTTAGCTTTTTAAGAAATTTTCTATTGTTTCCTTTATAACGCACTCCTTGTTCTCATCAAATGGATCAAAAATTTTCAAACCACCCATTCCCCTCATCCAGGTTAGCTGTCTCTTCGCCAACTGCCTTGTAGCAATAATGATCATCTCTATGAGCTCGTTTGTTTCTACTTTTTTATCTACTGAGTTGAATATTTGTCGATATCCGACACAACGCATAGAATTATGATCTGCGTTTAGATCAGGATATTTTTCTATGAGCTCCCTTACCTCCTCCAAAAATCCTTTGTCGAACATTTCTTTGGTTCTAATTTCAATTTTTTTATGAAGCTTACTTCTGTCTTGTGGCATTAGACCTATTTTTAAAAAATCAAATTCGGATTGAGGTGTTTTATTTTTAGTTTGGAAGGAAGAAATAGGCTTTCCGCTTAAATAATAAACCTCAAGAGCACGCATAACTCTTTGTTTATCTTTTGGTTTGATTATTTTTTTTGATTCGGGGTCTATCTTAATTAACTTTTCGTATAGATGATTTAATCCTAATTTTTCTAATTCCTGCGACACTGTTTTTCTCACAGCTTCACTTGATGCAGGCATATCATCAATTGGGTACTCCAAAGCATTAAAATAAAGCATTGTCCCACCTACCAAGAGAGGTACATTTTTATTTTTTAGTATATTGTTAGAGGCTTCGGATTCATCTTTTTTAAACCGGCTAACTGAGTAATTTTCTGTTGGCTTAATTAGATTTATCAAATAATGAGGATAGCTATTTAGTTCTGAATAATTTGGTTTGGCTGAGCCAATATTCATATCTTGATATACTTGTGCAGAGTCAACACTAATTATTTCAGTTTTAAAGTTATCAAATATAAACTTTGCTAGCTGTGTTTTACCTGAAGCGGTTGGCCCAATAATAAATATTTTTTTCATCTACTTAATTATCTGGGTCATTTGTTGAGGTAATAGTTACACCTGATTTTATATATTTTTTTATACCGAAATAAATCGCCTTTGCCAACTTCTTCTGAAACTTGGTAGTTTTAAGTTGCTTCTCTTCTTGTGGGTTGCTTAGAAATGCAACTTCAACAAGGATTGATGGTATATCTGGAGCCTTTAGAACAGCAAACCCAGCTTGTTCAGGCCATTTTTTATGAAGATTATTTACTTTTTTTATCTCTTTTAAGACAAAGTTAGCAAGCTTGAGGCTGTCGTTGATTGTGGCTGATTGAGATAGATCTAATAATGTTTTAGCAAGCAAGGGATCTTTATCATCAATACTTACGCCTCCTATTAAATCAGCTTCATTTTCCTTATTTGCAATAAATTTTGCAAAAGCACTGGTTGCTCCCCCTTCAGACAATGCAAAGACTGACGAGCCACTTACATTTCTTTTTCTAAAGGCGTCTGCATGAATAGAAATAAAGATATCTGCTTTTTCTTTTCTGGCTTTAGAAACTCTCTTATTTAAGGGAATATAATAATCACTATCTCTTATCAAATATGCTTTCATCGATGGATCAGAGTTAATTAATTTTTTAAGTCTTTTGGTAATTTGCAATACAATTTTTTTTTCTTGTGTACCTCCCTTACCAATTGCCCCGGGATCCTCCCCACCATGTCCTGCATCAATTGCGATAACTACTTTCTTTTTCTTCTTAGGCTTTTCTTTTACTACTGGATCTTTCTTTTTCTCAATTTTCTCTTTTTTCTTAACTTCTTTATTTTCAAGCTTATTTAGGAGATTGGTTAAGCTATCCTTTTCTGCTGGATAGACATCAATGACTAATCTGTTTTGGTAGGGTTTAACTGGAGGTAGGGAGAATATTTTTACTCTAGCAGAATTTTTTAGATCAATTACTATCCTAGAAACTTTTGGGGTGAATTGACCTACTCGTATATCTAAAATATTAGGATCATTTGGCTTTACCTTAGTAGATAAATTTTTTAAAGCTTGGTTTACGGCAATTCCTTTTAAATCAATGACGATTCTCTCTGGATTTTGAAGCATCATCTGATCATTATTAATTTTTGAAGATGATTCAATGGTAATTCTTGTGTAATCAGGGGCGGGCCACAGACGCGTAGCTTTAACTTCGTTTTCTGAAAAACTGTTAAATGAAATAAGTGAAAGCAAAACGAATAAAAAATAATATCTCAAACTAAATCTTTGCAAACTGCCTCCCCTTTTTTAGATTTTACTTTTATTAGAGCCCTTCTACTTATCTCTTTATCGTAAACGATCTCAATTTCAATATCTGGGTCACATAATACATTCTTAGCCTTCTCAGGCCACTCTATGATGGTAATATCGTGTACATTAATGTAATCGTTAAATCCTGCAGAAAGCCATTCTTCAGAGCTTTTAAAGCGATATAAATCAAAGTGATTAATAGTTTTATCATCAATGCTATATTGTTCAAAGAGACTGTAAGATGGACTTTTAACTTTTCCCTGGTAGCCTAAACTGATTAATATTGATCTCACAAGAAATGTCTTTCCAGCTCCCAAGTCCCCTTTGAGGAATAACAATAAACCTGCAGATAGTCTTTCTGATAATTTTAAACCAAGTTCTGCGGTACTTTTTTCGTTTTCTAAGAAAACTGATGTCTCATTAATCATGTTTTTAGTTTATTATTTTTAACTATGAATGAACAGTTAATCATGAAGAGAATAGCAAAAAAAATTAAAAGCCTGGGTCTTGAATTAGGTTTTAATCATATTGGTATATCTGATTTGAACTTAGATCATGCAAAAAAACCCTATCAGGATTGGATAAAATCAAACTTTCAGGGAGACATGAGTTACTTAAAAAGGCATTATGATCTTAAATTTAACCCACAAAAATTAGTTCCAAAAACAATAAGAATAATTAGCGCAAGAATTGACTACTTTCCAAATGATAAAAATACAAAGCTAGCCCTAAAAAATAAAGATCAAGCATACATATCCAGATATGCATTAGGTCGAGACTACCATAAAGTTATAAGGGCTAAACTTAAAAAACTTAGTAGCAAAATTAAAGATGAGATAACTAACTACCCAGTTGAATTTAGAGTTTTTACAGACAGCGCACCTGTATTAGAGGTGGAGTTGGCTGAAAAATCAGGTTTAGGTTGGCGAGGTAAACATACATTATTAATAAATAAAGATCATGGCTCATGGTTCTTTTTAGGTGAAATTTTTATCAACCTACCCCTTCCAATCGATAAAAAATTAACTAATCATTGCGGAACATGCTCAGCATGTATCGACATATGCCCCACTAAGGCAATTGTTGCCCCTTATAAGCTTGATGCAAGAAAATGTATCTCATATCTGACAATCGAACATAAAGGGTCTATACCAGTTGAATATAGAAAGGCTATAGGTAATCGTGTGTATGGTTGTGATGATTGTCAATTAATTTGCCCGTGGAATAAATACAGTAAAGTAACTAATGAACATGACTTTATGATTCGAAATAATTTGCATAAAATCTCTCTCCTGGACAGTTTTAAGATATCAAAAGATAAGTTTGAAGAAATTTTTAATGGAAGTGCTATTTTGAGATTAGGTTATGAGCGGTGGTCAAGAAATATTGCCATTGGTTTAGGTAATGCCAAAAAATCAAAAGCTATCTTAGCTTTACTTAAAAAACGTCTAACAGATGCCACACCAATGCTTCAAGAACATATAAATTGGGCAATAAAGGAACAAACCAGAAAAAACTAGCAATGAATATTCCTTAAAGTTTGGTACAATACTGCCCTACAAATAAAAATTAACCCTATGGCAGAAATAACAAAAACCTCGGAATGGCTCTCTCTGAAGGAACATTTTAAAAAGATAAAAAACCTTCACATGAAAGATCTTTTTGAAAATGACACTAAAAGATTTGAGAATAATCATATTTTATTTGATGATTTTTTATTTGATTATTCAAAAAATAGAATTACGGAAGAAACCAAAAAATTATTAATCTCCCTTGCTAAATCCGCAGATATTGAAAATTGGCGCAAACGTTTATTTTCTGGTGAAAAAATAAATTTTACAGAGAATCGCTCTGCTTTACATATAGCGTTAAGGAATCGATCTAATAAGCCAATAATGGTAGATGGTGAAGACGTAATGCCATTGGTAAACGATGAGCTTTCAAAGATAAGAAAATTGTCTGAGGAGGTTAGAAATGGCACATGGAAAGGTTTCAGCGGTAAAAAAATTACATCAATTGTTAATATTGGAATTGGGGGTTCAGACTTGGGACCTTCAATGGTTTGTGAGGCTCTAAAGCCATTTGGTTCTAAAGAAATAACGCCCTATTTTGTATCAAATGTAGATGCAGCGGATTTATCACAAGTCCTTGAAGTCTGTGACCCTGAAACGACGTTGTTTATAGTAGCCTCAAAAACCTTCACCACTCAAGAGACTATGACCAACGCCTTCTCTGCTAGGGATTGGTTTTTAAATAAAGCTAAAAAAAATGAGTTTATAAAAAATCATTTTGTAGCTATTTCAAGTAATTTAGATGAAGTAATAAAATTTGGGATCCACTCAGAAAATATTTTCGTTTTATGGGACTGGGTTGGTGGTCGTTACTCTTTGTGGTCATCAATTGGTTTATCAATAGCAATCTTCATTGGTATGGAAAATTTCGAAGAGCTTTTAGCAGGAGGGCATGATGCCGACAATCACTTTATTTCTGCACCTCTAGAAAAAAATATTCCTATAATGATGGCACTCATAGGTGTTTGGTATATCAACTTCTTTGATTTTTCTACTCTTGCGGTTTTACCTTATGATCAATGTTTAGCAAAATTACCTGCTTACCTTCAACAAGCAGATATGGAAAGCAATGGTAAATTTATAGGACGCAACAACAAAAAAGTATGCCAACAAACAGGGCCTATTCTTTGGGGGGAAGCAGGGACTAATGGTCAACACGCATTCTATCAACTTCTTCACCAAGGCACACAAATAGTACCAAGTGACTTTATCATGCCAATAAACTCTAACTATAAACTTGGAAATGATAAAAATAATCATCACAACATTCTTCAATCTAACTTTATTGCTCAAACACAATCATTAATGACCGGTAAGAGTATGCTTGCTGTTGAAAATGAGATGAAAAATGAAATAAATAAAAAACCTGAATTAAAAGGACTTGTTTCACATCGAACTTTTGAAGGCAACCGACCTACAAATTCAATATTATTTAAATCATTATCTCCAAAATCCTTAGGTAGGTTAATTTCAATGTACGAGCATAAAATTTTCACACAAGGTGTCATCTGGAATATTAATTCTTTTGATCAATGGGGGGTTGAGTATGGCAAGCAAATAGCTAAACTAGTTTTACCTCAACTTGAATCCAAACAGGTTACAGAAGCTTTTGATTCTTCAACAAATAATTTAATAAATTATATTAATAATAACTCTTAAGCTATTATTTTATAACAGTATTATTTTTTATTTTATTTAAAATTGTACTGCTAAATGAGGCCCCAACACCCGCACCAAATTTTTCAGCTAATCGTTCCCCAAAAGATGCTTTTATTGTAAAATCGACAACATTTTCATTTCCCACTATATCTCGCGCAACAGATCCAACAGAGCCAAGACTATCTACCAAGCCTAATTTTATTGATGTATTACCATCCCAAAATAAGCCTGAAAATATTGATTTATCAGATGAAAGACGATCGCCCCTTCCTTGCTTAACAACAGAGATAAATTGATCATGAATTTCGTTAAGAAGATTTTGAACAAACTCTTCTTGCTCTGGAACTATCGGTAAAAAAGGATCTAACATGCCTTTGTTTTTGCCTGCGGTCATTAAGCGACGTTCTACGCCAATATTTTTAATTAATTCTTCTAAACCAAAACCATCCATACGAACACCGATAGATCCAACTATACTAGCTTTATTAACAAATATTTGATCAGCGGCAACAGCAATGTAGTAACCACCAGAAGCACAAATATCTTCTACGACTGCGTAGATTGGAATATTAGGATGAACCAATTTATACCTATTAATTTCATCATTTATAATGCCAGCTTGAACAGGACTTCCCCCTGGGCTATTAATGGATAATATGATAGCTTCAGTACCTTGGTGTGCATAAGCCTCCCTCAGCCCATCGATAACGTCATCTGCATTAACCTCAAGATTGGAGCCAATTACACCATCAAGCTTCACAAGTGCAGTTATCTTTTCATTTGATGAGATTGATGAATGAGACATAGAATTAAATCCGTAAATAATAATTCCAATATATAAAAGAGTGATGAGCTTAAAAAATATACCCCATCGCCTAGCTCGCCTTTGTTCTATAAGTGAACTTGAAGCAATTTTTTCAATTGTTTTTTGTTCCCAATTATCTTTTTTATTTTCAGTCATCCTCTTTAAACCTTTTCTTATCTGTGAAAATCATAATATCTTTATTTCTCTCTAACATATTTAGTTTAATTAAATTCTGACCCTTACATGGACCAGAGACACAGGCACCTGTTTTAGGTGAATATAGTGCGCCATGCGTTGAGCATATAATGAATTTTTTATCTTCATCAAAAAAAACATTAGGTTGCCAATCAAGACATACTTCCATATGTCTACATTCGTTTACATAAGCCTTAAATTCTCCCTCAAACAAAACCAAAAAGCCTTTTTTTCCATCCATTGAGGGAATATCAAATGCAACAGAATCTGCAGATTGTTTAAATTGATTCTTATTTATAATAACAGAATTACCCATGTTTTCTTATCCAATCAAATACCATATTTGCATCGTCCATGTATTCTAAGGAGCCATAGATTGATAAAGAGTCTTGTTTGTGAGCTCCATAAGTAACTGCAAGAGATGCTATACCTGCATTTTTTGCCATTTGTAAATCATGAATAGAATCACCAATAACTATGCTTTTTTCAGGCTCAATAATCAACTCATTCATAATTTCATTGCACATTTGTGGGTGTGGTTTTGAAAAGCAATCATCAGAGGTTTTAGTCACACTTATATAATCTTTAATTGAGGTTTGAGCAAGACAACCATTTAAGTAACTTCTTCCCCCTCCTGTTGCAATTGCTATCTTATAACCATACCTATGTAACTCTTTGATTCCCAAATCAACCCCATCGAATAATTTAACTTTATTTGAGCTCTGATTATATAAATTAATATATGAGTTCAATATTAATTCACTGGCATTTTGGTTCTTTTCTTTTAAAAGAATTTTAAAGGCTTCGCTTAGCTTGATGCCAAGTATATCTGCAACCTCCATTCTTGATGGTGGTATAACATCATGAAGTAAAAAAGACTGAATCATTAGATCAGTTATAAGCCCAACTGAATCAGATAAAGTCCCATCCCAATCAAAAATAATTAACTCAAATCGCGTCTTCATAAATATAATATTTTTTAAATAACTATTTGCTTAAGCTTTATTTTAAATCAATAAAACTTCTTAATTCTTCTGGTAAGGGGGCTGAAATAAATAATTTCTCCCGACTTTTTGGGTGAATCACCCCATATTCACAAGCATGCAAAAACATTCTTTTAAAGCCTGCCCTCCCAAGTTCTTTGTTCACCTTAAAGTCACCATACCTTTGATCTCCTAGAACTGGAAATCCTAAATGAGCTAAATGAACTCTTATTTGGTGTGTACGACCTGTAATTAATTTTACGTCTAATAAACTAAAATCTCTAAAAATTTTTTTTAAGAAAAAAACAGACTTAGATTCCTTTGAAATCTTCAGACCTCTTTCGCTATCAACAACAATCACCTTTTGCCCTTCTTGGTTCGACGTTTTTACCAAGTTTAAGTTAACAGTCTTTTGTTTATCTTTCCATAAACCTGAAACAGCTACGATATATTTTTTGTGGATTCGTTTTTCTCTAATTTGTTTTTGGATTTCGACCAAGGCTACTCTTTTTTTTGCAATTAGAAGGACACCCGAAGTCTCTTTATCGAGGCGATGAATAAGCTCTAGAAATTTTTCATTGGGATAAATTTGTCTAATTAATTCAATAACTCCAAAACTAAGACCACTTCCGCCATGAACAGCTAAGCCATGAGGTTTATTGATAACAAGCAAAGAGTCATCTTCAAATAATATATTATTAGTAATTGATCTCTTTATTTGATTATCAATTTTTAAAGTTTTGGGCGGAACCTTTTCCCTGTAATCAACGGGCGGAATTCTTAATACATCGCCATTGCAGAGCTTATATTCCGTTTTAACTCTTTTTTTATTTACCCTTACCTGTCCCGTTCTTAATAATTTATAAATGTGACTCTTTGGGACACCTTTTAGTATTTTTATTAAAAAATTATCTACTTTTTGACCAATACTTCCCTCATCAATCTGCTTGTAGGTAACCTTTTTTTCAATATAGTTGGTCATTGTTTGTTTTCATTTAATTTATAACTTATAATAAACACTCAGATTTGATTTGCAATTGTGCAAATGATAAAAGTATTGGTCTGAATTATACATAAACAAAGAATTCGAGGTTTGGTCTGCGCCTATTTTAAAAAAACATATAAGAGGCAGGCATAAAAAGATTTTTAAAAAAAATATAGTAGAAAAATTTAATTTATAAAAATATTAAAAATAAAGACAAAGAACAAATGCAAGACAAAATAAACATTTAATAAAATAGTTTTATTTTATTTACTTATGTATTGAGTACTTTATTTATATTTCGCCTATATTCTTTTATATAAAATCTTCAAACTTAAATTGGAGATTAAAATGAAAAGAATGCTATTTAACGCTACTCAATCTGAGGAGCTAAGAGTTGCTACAATCAATGAAAACAAGCTTGAAGACCTTGATTTTGAAAGAGGAAATCAAGAACAACGAAAAAGTAATATTTACAAAGCGGTAGTCACCCGAATCGAACCATCCTTAGAAGCTGCTTTTGTCAATTACGGAGTTGATCGGCATGGCTTTCTTCCATTCAAGGAGATCTCTCCGGACTCTTATGCGAAAAAATCTAGAAAAAAAAGTATTTCAATCAAAGATGTAATTACCGAAGGCCAAGAACTTGTTGTTCAAGTAAATAAGGATGAAAGAGGTAATAAGGGAGCGGCCCTTACAACCTACCTGTCACTTGCTGGAAGATACATTGTCTTAATGCCAAATAATAATGACGGTGGAGGTATTTCAAGGCGAGTTGAGGGAGAAGAGCGCTCACAATTTAAAGAGGTTTTATCCCAAGTAAAAGTTAAAAAAGATATGAGTGTTATCGGAAGAACAGCAGGTATTGGAGCATCAGTTGAAGAAATCCAATGGGACTTAGATTACTTGAATCAGCTTTGGGCTGCAATTGCAGGAGCTGCTGAAGCGCAGTCTGGTGCCTTCTTAATATATCAAGAGAGTAACTTAGTTGTAAGAGCTATTCGGGATTACTTCAACACAGATATTGAAGAGATTATTATTGATAAACAATCAATCTTTGATCAAGCACATCAATTTATGTCGCATGTAATGCCTAATTACGCAGACAGAATTAAATTTTACGATGAAGAAACATCACTATTTACAAAATATGGTATCGAAAATCAAATTGAATCTGCTTTCTTAAGAGAAGTACAGCTCCCCTCAGGAGGAGCAATAGTAATTGATCACACAGAAGCGCTTGTTTCAATTGATGTTAATTCCAGTAGGTCAACAAAAGGAAGGGATATTGAAAGTACAGCATTCAATACTAATATTGAAGCTGCAGTAGAAATTTCTAAGCAATTGAGGTTAAGGGATATTGGTGGCCTAATTGTGATTGATTTTATTGATATGGAGAATCAAAAAAATCAAAGAAGTGTTGAAAACAAGATGCGTGATGAGTTGAAGCACGATAAAGCGAGAATACAGACTAGTAAAATCTCACGATTTGGTTTACTTGAAATTTCAAGACAAAGGCTAAGACCTAGTCTTGGTGAATCAATTAGTGGTGTTTGCCCAAGATGTGAAGGAACTGGTCGTGTTAGAGATATTCAATCAACCTCATTATCAATGCTCAGAATGATTGAGCAAGAATGTAATAAAGAGAAATTACAAAGTGTTTCAATTCAATTACCGATAGAAGTTGCCACTCTCTTACTAAACGAAAAAAGAAATGATATTAGAGATATTGAAATTAAGTCAGAATGTACAATTATTGTTATCCCAAACAGATACTTTGAAATACCAAAATTTCATATTGAACGCTCAGCCCAAAATATCGGAAAAGCTAGTTACAAAGTTGTAGAGAAACCGCTTGAGGAAGTTATTGATAAGAATAATAAAGTTGATACAAAACAAGAAAAACTGGAGCCTGCAGTTAAGCAGGTTGTTCCAAATCAAGCGGGTAAAAAGAATAAGTCAATCTTTGGGTTTATTAAAGATTTAATTGCCCCAAGCAATGATGAAGAAATAATTAAAACACCTGAGAAGGAGGCTCCATCAGAAAAAGTTGTTGATGAAGAAGGTAAAAGTTTAAAGACAGATAGTCACCAAAGAAATAATAGAAACAGAAGGAACAATCGAAACAGAAAATCAAATTATAAGGATAGATTTTCTAAAGATAACGCACCAAATAATTCTGATGTTTCGTCTAATAAAAAGGTACCTGAAAAGCAGTTAGAAGATACCTCACCAAATACGATTAAAATTGAAGAAAAGCCCGTGCTGGCCGAAAAACCAATTTCAACTAAACCAAATAGGAAAAAAGCTGAAAAATTACCTAAAGTAGATCTAAAGAGTGTTGGCTTAAAACTAGTTGAAACTTCAAGCAAACTTATTCCCGAGACTAAAAAAGAGAGCCCAAAAAAAGCATCCCCTAAAAAGATTGCTGACTGGCAAAAACAAAAAACAGATAAAAAAGATACCAAGGGATTGGTAATGGTTGAGACTAAAAATACTCAAGCACCAAAACCTAAGGCGGCACCAAAACCTAAGGCGGCACCAAAACCTAAGGCGGCACCAAAACCTAAGGCGACACCAAAAACAAAGAAAGGTAAAGTTACTTCAAAAAAAGATTAAATAAGTAATAGCCAATAAAACAAAAAAGTAAGGCGCCAATTACATTTAGAATAGCAAAGAGAATACCTAGAGCTACTTCACCTTTTAAAAAGAGATTTAGTAGCTCAAGGGAGTAAGTTGAAAATGTAGTGAAAGCACCTAAAAAACCAACATTTAAGATTAATTTAATTTCTTCAGATACTTGAATAGAAGTGCTTTGTATCGCAGCAAAGGATATACCGATAATTAAACCCCCTATAAGGTTAACTACAAGTGTTCCATGAGGTAAGGAAGGGTCAACAGTAGATAAGTAATATGTTATGAGCCATCTTAACCAAGCACCCATAGCTGCCCCTAATCCAACAAACATAAAATTTGAAAAGGTGAACATGATGTTAAATTTTAATGAAGTGTTCTCTGTAGTACTTTAATTCCTCAATAGACTCTCTTATATCAGCTAAAGCTTCATGCTTACCACCCTTCTTAAAACCATCTATTAATTCTGGCTTCCAGCGTTTAGCTAATTCTTTGAATACACTGACATCTAAATTACGGTAGTGGAAATAAGATTCAAGATCGGGCATATAATTTGCTAAAAACCTCCTATCCTGACAGATTGAATTGCCACACATTGGGGATCTATTTTTTCCTACAAACTTTGAAATAAATTCTATCAATTGATGTATAGCGATCTCTTCTGTAATGGTTGAATTCTTTACTTTTTCAATCAAGCCAGATTTTCCATGAGTTGATTGATTCCAAGCATCCATTTTTGCTAAGACCGAATCAGGTTGCTTTAAAACAAGTACTGGTCCTTCCTCTAAGATAGTTAAAAAAGGGTCTGTAATAATAATTGCAATTTCAAGGATTCTGTCTGTCTGTGAGTTAAGACCACTCATTTCCATGTCAATCCAAATTAAATTATTATGATTCTTGCTCATCATGATTTCCATTAAAATTTATATCTGATACTTAGATTTAAAGCTTCGTACTTACTTTTAGCTTGTTTTTACTGCACAATACTATCTTTTACATTATAGAGTATAAGCCATGGCTGAGAGCTATCAATTTATTTTTATTTTTTTTCTAATATTTACGACAGCTATTGAATATTATTTAGGCAAAAGGCAAAAAAACTTTGTCCTAAAAAATAAAAAAAAAGTGCCAGTTGCATTTGCAAAAATTATTAAATTAGCTGATCACCAAAAAGCTGCTGATTACACTATTACAAAGATAAATTTTAACTCTATTGAGCTTGTATTTGGAGCGATAGTTTTATATATCCTAACATTAGGTGGTGGTATTAATTTAATGAATAATTTTATGGGGCAATATTTTGAAAACCAATTGCTTAATGGCGCTTTGATCATTACCAGTATATTTGTAGTTCTTCATTTGGTAAGTATCCCCTCTACTATTTATCAAACATTTGTGATTGAAGCTAAGTATGGTTTCAATAAAATAACACCGAAGTTATTTTTTATAGATCAAATGAAAGCTTTATTTTTATTAGTTCTGCTCTCCGTGATTTTTTCTTTTGCAGCGCTATGGATACTCACAGAGCTAGAGGCAAACTGGTGGTTATGGCTCTGGGTATTCTTGAGTATATTTTCAGTTGCGGCAACTGCTATAGCGCCTGATATAGCTAGAATATTTGATACATACACCCCTCTTAAAGATAAAACTTTAAAAAGCAAAATAGAAAAACTATTGAAGAAGTGTGGTTTTAAGTCAAGTGGTTTGTTTGTAAAGAATGGGTCACTTAGAAGTACACATGGTAATGCATTTTTTGGAGGTTTTGGTAAAACAAAAAAAATTGTGTTCTTTGATACTTTGCTCGAAAAATTAAATGCTAAAGAAGTTGAAGCAGTTATTGCTCACGAGCTTGGTCACTTTAAGAGAAATCATGTTAAAAAATTATTACTAATTCAGGTTGTTTTATTTTTCTTTATTTTATATTTTTTAGGTGATCTCAAGGATAATCAATCATTTTACAATGGCCTAGGTATTGAGATTTTAAGTAATACAAATTTTCTTATATTGCTACTGTTGGTTTTATTTCCTTTCGTGATGTTTTTTGTAACACCTTTTTTTAGCAGACTGCAAAGGAAGTATGAGTTTGAGGCAGATGAATATGCATGTGAATTTGCCAAGCCTGCTGATTTAAAACAATCCTTAATAAAGCTTTATCGTGACAATGCATCAACATTAACACCTGATCCATTATATTCAGCGTTTTACCATTCTCACCCGCCTGCATCAATAAGAATTCAAGCTATTGATAAGAGCTGATAATGGAAATTACAACTAGAATGGAATTTGATTCTGGACACAGAATCCCAAATCATAAGAGTGTATGTAAAAACCTGCATGGTCATCGTTATGCAATTGAGGTTACAGTTAAGGGTGAGGTTGAAGAACAAAGCCATGAATCAGATTTTGGAATGGTAATGGATTTCAAAGATGCAAAAAATCTTATAAAAAAAGTGATTGTTGATGAGTGGGACCATGCGTTCATTGCGTATGAAAAAGATTTAGAGGTTATTGCTTTCCTTAATTCTCTAGATAACCATAAAACCGTAATACTTAACAGGGTCCCCACTGCTGAAAATATGGCAGTTACTGCCCTTGAACTACTCTCTAGCGCATTTAGAAAAGAGTTTGGAGAATGTATAAGGCCAACAAAAGTAAGGCTATATGAGACGCCCAATAACTGGGCAGATGCTTTATCAAATTAAAGTTTCTTACTAGCCACTACCATGAGGATTAGTCTGTATTTTTTTTAGGTAGGCTTGATGAGATAATATCTCGTCATCATTCGCACGAATAACTTTTAATTTATCATGATCAACCGCACCCAAATATAATTCTTTTTCATCTTGAGAAAAATTGATCGCAATATCTTCTTGTCCTCGAGTCATACCCAAATATACTTCACTAAGCAATTGAGCATCTAAAAGCGCACCATGTTGGCTTCTTTTTGAGTTATCGACTTTATAAGCCCTACATAAAGCATTTAAATTATTTCTTTGACCGGGTCTTAATTCTCTTGCCATGACCAAAGAGTCTGTAACTTTTTCAATATGCTCGTCGACGTTATCAAGACCTACTCTTCCTAATTCCATATTAAGGAAGCCGATATCAAATGGTGCGTTATGAATAATCAACTCACTCCCTTGAATAAAATTTAAAAATTCATCTACTACATCTTTGAATAAATTTTTATCTTTTAAAAACTCTAGCGTAATCCCATGCACCTCTTGGGCAGCAGCATCAATTTTGCGCTCTGGATTTGTATAAACATGAAATTGATTCTCTGATAGTTGACGATTATTAATTTCAACTGCAGCAATTTCAATTATTCGGTGGCCTTGATTTGGATCAAGGCCTGTTGTTTCTGTATCTAAAAAGACTTGCCTCATTATTTTTCCATCATCGATGTGACGCCTTGGTTCGCTAATTCATCTGCTTTTTCATTGCCTACGTTTCCTGCATGCCCCTTAACCCATTCCCAATTAATCTTTCTTGAGCCTACTGCTTCGTCTAACTCTAACCATAAATCTTTATTTTTAACTGGCTTTCTACTACTAGATCGCCAATTGTTAACTTTCCAGTTTTTAATCCACTCACTTATACCCTTCTGTACGTATGTAGAATCTGTATAAATAGTAAGCTCAGAGGTCGGTGATATCTCTTTAAGAGCCATAATAACTGCCATTAATTCCATTCGGTTATTTGTTGTTTCGTTTTCCCCACCAAATAGCTCTTTATTTTTTTCATCTTGAATAATAAACGCACCCCACCCCCCCACACCAGGATTCCCTTTACATGCTCCGTCAGTATAAATTTTAATCATAAGATTTGGTTATTACCACTTTCCTTTGTTTGATTTTATTCCATTTCTGTTTTTTTGGGATTTTTGAAACAGTCACCTTCTCAGCAACTAAAAAATAAATATTTCCAAAAAGCGGCAACCACCTATTTCCTATCTTCTCTAATTTATCATTAATATTTGATTTATTATCAGAAAACATGAATTGATAATGCTCTAATTTAGATTCTCTCAATGTGAATCCTGATTCCTTTAATAAATTTTGTACTTTTGTGATACTTAAAAAGCTACCATTCCAAGGATAAAAGTTATCAAATTTAACCATTTTTCTTAAACCAGCAAAGCTTATTGGATTAAACCCGCACAAAATTACATAGCCGCCAGAAATAGTCACTCTAAATAACTCATCCATAAGCTTTTTGGGATCACTTACCATCTCTAATAAATGTAAACATAAAACAAGATCAATAGAATCAAAAGCAAAGGGCAACCATTCCGGATCTAAATCAACATTTTTTTTCTTACCTCTCACTAAAATATGATGCTTTATTTTTGAGTTCTTAATTAAGTTATTTTTATGTTCACCCAACTGCAACGCATAATAACCAAATTTTTGATCGAGGTACTTATCTACAACCTTTTGTTCAAAATCAACAAGGCTTTTACCAGTTTTACTATCAAACCAATTCATTTTATAAAATATTCCATAAATCTATAGTAAAATTTTACTATATATGCAATTCAGTCTACCAAAAAATTCTAATATATCCATACACCCAATAAAATCTTTTACAGATAATTACATTTGGATGATTAAAAAAAATAAGGATGTGGTTATAGTTGACCCGGGTGACGCATCACCTGTATTAAAATTACTTCAAAAGGAAAAGCTTCACCTTCACAGCATCCTGATAACACATAAACATCAAGACCATGTGGGTGGAATAAAAGATTTGATTAAGGTCTATCCTAATGTCAAAATATATGGCCCAAAAAATAATTTTAATTTTATTTATGAGATAGTTGGTAATAATGACCTTATAATCATTACTGAGCTTAATATTTCATTTAGAGTTATTGAGACGCCAGGTCATACACTTGATCATATTGTATTTATTGATGAAGATCATCTGTTTTGTGGTGATACTTTATTTGGATGTGGGTGTGGAAAGTTATTTGAGGGTACGTATTCTCAAATGCACTCATCCTTAAAGTTACTATCAAAGCTCCCGGGATCAATAAAAATTTTCTGTGCTCATGAATATACAAAAAAAAATATTGAATTTGCACTTACAGAAGAAAAAAATAATCAAGACCTTATCACAAGAAAAAAAAGGTTAATTGAAGTAGATATTACCCTTCCATCAACTCTTAATGAGGAACTAAAAACAAACCCTTTTCTTCGATCAAAAAATTTAAAACAATTTAAAGAGCGAAGAATGAGAAAGGATAACTATTAAAATGATTCAATTTTCAAAAAATATTTTCTGCATTTTTTTCAGTTTAATATTTTTAACCTTACCTATAAACCTCAAAGCAGAATCTAATGATGGTCATTGTCATTGCATCAACGCTCAACAGCAATCTTTTGAGTACCTTGATGAAAATACTGAGGTTTCACAACGTACTGACGAGATTTCTTTATCTTCAAGAGAGGTTTTAATACAAGAGAAACCAGAAAATATTTGGAATATTGTTAACAAAGGATATCGAATTCCTGATCCGAAGAAAAAGTGGGCTAAGAAAGTGGTTAAAAAATATGAACGTTGGTACAGTGAGCACCCTGTATACACATATAGAATGTTCGAAAGGACCAAAAGATATATCTATTATGTAGTTCATGAAGTACAAAAAAGAAATATGCCAATGGAAATAGCATTACTGCCAATTATTGAAAGTGCCTACAACCCAATTGCAAGATCAAATATGAAGGCCGTTGGGCTTTGGCAATTTATCCCGTCAACTGGAAAAAACTATGGGCTACAACAAAACTGGTGGAAGGATGAGAGAAGCAATGTGATTTTATCAACAAATTCATCACTAAATTATCTTGAAAAACTGTATAACCGTTTCGGAACATGGGAGTTAGCCCTTGCCGCATATAACGCAGGTGAAGGCAAAGTAGGAAGGGAGATTAAAAGAAATAAGAGAAGAAAGAGAGCTACTGACTACTATACTATTAGCCTTCCAAGGGAGACAGATGAGTATGTTTCAAAGTTGATTGCTATGAAGCATATCATCCAAAACCCAAAAAAGTATAATGTAGAAGTACCTTATATTCCTAATGCCCCATACTTTGGTGAGATTACATTAACTGAACAAATGGATATTGATCTTATTTTAAAATTGGCCGATATATCTTCAGAAGAGTTTGAATTATTAAATGCACATCACAAAAGACCTCTAATTCCTAAAGAATCAAAACCAATTAATATCTTATTACCGCAACATAAAATAAAAATGTATAACAAAAATTTAATGACACATAACGGCCCTTTATCAAACTGGGTTTTATATAAACCCAAAAGAAAAGAGTCAATTATGAAGGTGGCTAAAAAATTTGATATCAACTTGAGTACATTTAAAAGAATTAATAGCCTAAATGGAAGAATCACTTTTAGAAAAAATAGCACCGTATTAATTCCAAAGAGCAATGAACTTAAAAGTAAATATACCTTAAAAGGAACCGGTGAATTTAATTATACTTCGGTTGGAACACACCATGTTTCAAAAGGTGATACCCTTGGCGGAATAGCAAGAAAATATAGGGTTTCAATAGAGGATTTAAAAGAGTTTAATGAACTTGATTCACATATAATAATCATAGGTACGACTATAGATATTCCTCAATAAATAATTAAGAGATTAATTTTGAAACAAATTTTTTTACTAATATTGCCGCTTATTTTTATAATAAGCTGCTCTAATAATAATCTAGAAGTTGTTGATTATAATGATAATAATTTATCAAGTGGTGGGGTACTTATTAATGCAATGTCTGCTGAACCAAGCAACCTTATTTCAATGATAGCTGGAGACAGCGCTTCAAGTGCAATCGCAAGTAAAATTTTTAATTCGCTTATCAGGTATGATGAAAACCTCAACTTCACTTCTGACATTGCCGAAAGTTGGAAAATTTCAAAAGATCAAAAAACCATTACCTTCAAAATCAAAAAAGGACTTAAATGGTCGGATGGTAAACCACTCACTAGTGCTGATGTTTATTTTACTTGGAAGTTAATTACCAATCCAAACACAAGGACACCCTATGGGTCTGATTACAACCTTGTGAGTCAAGCTAGAACCCCTGATGAGTATACTTTTATTGTGACATACGATGATAATTACGCACCTGCATTAGATACATGGGCATCATTAGAGATACTGCCAAAACATATTTTGGAAAATGAAGACATCAACAGCACCTTCTTTTCAAGAAAACCAACTGGTTCCAATTACTACAAGCTTGGTGACTGGGTAAGTGGGCAACAAGTGAATTTAATCAAAAGCGAAAATGGTGTGCTAGGAACACCTTATATAAAAAAACTAACCTCTAGAATTATACCGGACACATCCTCTCAATTTTTAGAGCTCTCTGCTGGTAATATCGATCTGATGAATATCAACCCAATTCAATTCAAAAGAGTTTTTCCAGCAAAACCAAAACTAAAAAATAGGACAGCTCTATATAAGGAGATGGGAAATGGTTATACATACCTAGGCTTCAACCTTAAAAGAAAACCTTTTAATGACAAAAGAGTTAGGCAAGCTATTAATTATGCCATTAACAAAGAAGAGGTTATTAAAGGAGTGCTTTTGGGCCTTGGTGAACCAATTTCTAGCCCATATAAGCCAGGAACAAGATGGAACAACCCTTCTCTAAAGCCTTATGCATATAGCC
>Ga0209279_10000366_pt1 | contig 30595 bp, 51 predicted proteins | sample CoawatmetaG00DNA_3_FD_187508 | JGI IMG/M metagenome (GOLD analysis project Ga0209279, IMG submission 187508) | Marine microbial communities from the West Antarctic Peninsula - Coastal water metaG006-DNA (SPAdes) (version 2) | ecosystem: Environmental > Aquatic > Marine > Coastal ...
CTTTAGCACCTGCTATATGGATATCAATAGTATCATCAGTAGGAGCTTCAATAAATGTATCACCATCGTCATCTAAGATAATTTTACCACCAAACGCAGCAGTATCTATACCTAGTTCAACTTTGGTAGGAGTTCCAGAAGCTAAAGTAATACCTGTTAAGTTTACAGTTAAAGTAGTAGATGAGTGAGAAGATGAGGCAATAGTGCCTTCAACCACATTAGCACCACCATCAGTGATTCTAATTTTTCTACCTGCAAAATAAACAGCAGTAGTGTCTCCAGTACCTGTTATAGTAATAGTATCGGCATCACCACGTGTTACTGTGTATACACCATCGCCATCACCAAACTCAAAGTATCCGTCTCCAAGTTGTTCATACATGTCACGCATGTGACCCATGAGTTCTCTTGCAGCATTATTGACATTACTTGGTGCCATGTTCTCTGCAAAGTTTACAGTTAAGTTGCTTGTGTTGTTACTCGCTGTTGAACTAAATTTACCTACGCCTGTTCCAGCCATTGTATTATTCTCCTATTTGATATTTAAATATTGTTGTATTTCTGGTATACCCTTCATCTTTAGATTCTTTGGTATATTATATATTGGATGTCCTAAACTTCCTGATACCCAGCTAAGTGCTGATTGCCAGTCTAATCCTTCATCCAATGCATCTTCAATTAATCCTCTAACTGAAAAAGGTACAAACGCCATACCTGCTGTACTACCATAATCGTATGCTTTACGTAATAACGAAGCATCTCTTTTACTGATAGGACTTGCCCATGGGCTTGTCAAGAACTTTTTATTAAAAAATAATTGTTCACTTGTCTTTAATAACATTCCTTGTTTACTTACTGCTGTCTTAAATGGATGTACAGCCCAGTGTAAAGGTTCAAAGAATTGTTTTGATAGTACTAGTTGCATACCATTACCAAGATCTACACGTGTTGGATCATCATTACTAAGTAAAGATGTACCTGTAAACATTTGTTGTAACGCCATACCAGCAGTACCTATAATTAATGCAGCTCTTACTGCATATGCTGTGTATAGTTTCCGAGACATTGGATCTTTATTAAGTCCAGGAAATGCACGACTTAAAATTCTAAAGTTTGCAGTTGTCCAGTCAGGCGCAAACATTGCTATTTGCATTAATCTTCTACCAGATGGTTTGTATGCTTTAGATTTAATATATTTAAGTACAGGATCAGATGTATCCATGTACAGTTTAGCCCAGTTTAATCCACCATATGCATCATTTACATATGTACCTGCAACAGAATGAATTTTAGTTAACGGAACATTTTTATACTTAGGATCTTTTAATAGTTTAATTACTGCAGTTTGAAAAGCATATAGCTTACCTGCGTTGTATACACGATCCCATGTAATATTATCAATAGTTTTAAATGGTAATTCTATACCATACTTAATACCTTGCTTAGCTAAGTAAGATCCCCATACATTAGAGTTATCAAGATAATCTTGTGCTTGTCCTATAATATTATAAAATCTGTTATAGCCAATATCTTCTGGATGACTAAACTCTACACCAGCTCTAATAGCTTGTTTCATATCATCATGATGACCAGATCGTTCTAAGATTTTAGATGCAGTAGTTTTGTGCCAACTTATTATAGGTACTTTTTTATCAGTCCATTTGTTTGAAAGCATTGCTCTAGCTCCAGTCTTACCAGCTTCTCTAAAACCAACTCCAGTAAACATCATGTTTTCAAATAATGTAAAGGCATGAAAGAAAGAATAGCCAACACTCATTCTTTTCATAAAGAAGTTTACATTAGATATTGCTTTCATTACTGAACCTTCATCAGTAGCATCATATACCATTCTTAATAAAGGTTCTGCTTCTTTTAATACATAAGGTGCAAGTGCATTTTTTGCTTTTACATCTAGTTCAGCAGGATTAATACCCTTGTTTAAAAATGCTGGATGATACATCTTAACATAATCTTTAATCATATCCGCATTGTTTGGAAACTCATCACTCTTGTACATCATCTTAGCTATACCACCTTTACCATCTCCTCTACCTGGTATTGGAGAATCTTCTAGCATAGATGTTAATCGTCTTTGTGCTAAAGCTCTGGTCTGAGCATTTAAATATTTAGAAACAATTTTACTAATTTCCATTGTTTGTGGTTTTAAACCAGCAGCTATACCAGCTTCATAACTAGGAAATTCTTTTTCTAATTGAGATAAATTTTTACCACGCATACCTGCGGCATTACCTTTAGTAGCTATGTCTCTTACCTTTGCTGCAAAACTTACATCATCTGCAAACTCATTCCATTTCCAAAAACCAGTAACATAATCTTCATAGAATTTAAATTTTAGTTCACTATCTTGATGAGCGCCATATGATTTATTATATATATCTTCACGGATTTCTTTGGCAATTTTAATTTCTTTTTTAGATAAACTTATCTTTGCTCTACCCGCATCATCTTTAGCTTGTAACCATTTAGTTACTTCTATTTCTCTTTCAGGTGTACCTAATTCATAAGCAATTTTATTAGTAACAATATTAATATCTTTATTTTGTGACTGTGTAAATATTCTATAGTCTTCTAATAGATAACGAGATATAGCTAAACTTTTACCTTGTGATATTTGTTCAGCTTTACCTAAACTTATAATATCTCTTTGTCTAATCTTAGGATCTAAATAAAACTCTGGTTCACCTTTAATAGATATATCATCTAAGGTTTTACCTTCAGGTAGTTCTTTTTTAATTTCACTTAAAGTTTTAGTAACCTTAGAATCACCACCTTCTATAACTCGTTTACCTAATTTAAGATGATTTAATCTAGTCATGTAACTACCCATTGTTTTACCTAATGTAATAGTACCAGCTCCTACTGCAGCCATCTTCCAAAATTGTTCATCTTCACCACTAGCAAGATAACCACCAGCCCCAAGTAAAGCTCCTACCATTGCAGGAGTTTCTGCTTTTTGTACAATATTACTTATATGATAAAAACGAGTATTAGCTTTTTGTACTAATTCATTATAGGCTTCTTTACTATAAGCACCTACTTCATCTTCAATACGTTGTCTGTATTTATTAAATTGATCTCTTTGTCTAAAAGTTCTAAACAATGCTTCTTCTTCTATCTCTGCTACACTTGCAGATTTAAATCTTTTATCATTTTTAATTCTAGCTGCATTCTTTTTGTAATCAAGAAAGTCATCATACTTTGAAAATTTAGATTTGAATTTATTTGTCCACATACTTTGTAGTTCATGATCTATAAGTTTAAATCTATCTGTTATTTTATTGTAATAAATACCAGGTTCTTCTGCATGTTTATATGTAAACTTTTTACCCCAATCTTTATTAGGAGTACCATCTTCATTAGTTAACATTTTTTTTATATAAGCATTAGCTTGTGTAGCTTCACCATAAATAACATCTGTATCTTTAATAGGTAAACCAGTTTGTCTAGATTCTATTTCTTTAAAATGTCTATCAATTATTACTTTCCAATCATCAGTAATATCATCTTGAGAATATCTTATTGCTGTAGGATCACCAGCATCAGCTTTTAATTTTTGTTCTTTAGCAAATTCTTCTGCAATTTCTCTACCGTTTCTACCAAACAAATTACCAAGTTTAGATGATTGAGTAGCTGTTAAAGCACCCATAGCAAATGCAGCACTACCACCTAATGCAGTTTCTGTAGCTAATCTCTTAGGATCAAGACTGCCATCTTCTGATAGTTGTTGAACGCTACTGTAGAGAGACATCATAGGAACAGATGCTACAGCTCTAGATGTACCTTTTACAGTTCTTGGTAAAGTTTTTGCAACTTTTTGTGCAGTCTTAGTAGCTTGTATACCTTTAGCAATCCAACCTTCCCAGAATAAAGGGAATACTAAATATGGATCTGCAACTACAGCATTAGCCATTTCACCAGCAAACATACCTGGATTAGCTTCTAATGCTTCTTTCATCATACCTATATTAAAAGGTTCTTCAGATAAAGTATAACCATATATACGTTCAACCTTTTTATATTGAGCATACTCATTAGTATCTTTTTTATCTTCATTGGCAGCTAACCAAGACACAGCTTCTTTAGCTTGATTTTGTTTACTAACACCTGTACCTATACCTTTATCACCAAGAGCTTGATAAGCAGCAATAGGTAAGCTTTCCATTTTCCAAAGATCTACTAATCCTTCTAAGCTAGTAAATCTTAAAGTCTCTAGAAACCCTGGTCCTTTAGGTTGTTCTATTGGTTTGTTTTCAATTTTCTTAAAATCTATTTGAGGTTGATTAGCAAGAGCTGAAAAATCTATAGTAGTATTATTATCAGTATTAATAGTAGGTTGATTTACTATTTTACTAAAGTCTATTTGTGCCATTATTTTGATTGATCAATAACATAACCAGCTATTCTAGCTTGTTCAGCAGCATCTATAATACTAATACCTTGAGCATTAGCTTGTGCTTGTAATGCACTTAAGTTAACACTTTTACCACCAGGTGTTGGTAGTGTTACAGTAGCATCAAACTCACCACCAAAACCATTAAATGGATTATCAAAGAATGCATCTTCTGTAAGTGCGCCAGCTTTATCAGCTATTCTTACAGCTTCCATAAATGCTTCTGATTCAGTTAATCTATTATTTACAGTTTGTAATTTTTTAGCATAATCTGTAAGAGTCATTATAGCAGTTCCTTGATCAGCACTTCTTAGATCATATTTACCTGAAGTTAAAAAACTTGTAGCTAAAGCTGTTAAATTTTTAGATGCTGGTTCTGGTTTACCTGCTTTATTAATTAAATCTATAATTTCAAACTCAGCTTTTTTAACAATTAGATTATTTTTATGTGCAGTCATTGCATCAAGTTTAGCTTTCTTTTTAACTTTCATACCTTCAAACAATACACTAGTAACATCACCACCATTCTTAGCTTCCATGTGCATAGCTAATGCAGTTTGAAATCCTGGTGTATCTAGTTTATCCATAAAGCCATTGATAGCTCCTGTAAGTTTATCTACTTTAGTATCATCTTTTGTAGTAAGAGCTGTTGTTAATGCTGTACTTGCACCAGTTATTTCACCACTACTATTAGTTAGTTTACTTGTTTCTCCTATAACTTGAGTAACATCAGATTGTTTAACTGTATTATTTATAGTTCCATTTGCAACATCATCATCAAATTTCTTTGTAGCTTTTACAACTAACTCATTATTAAATTGATCTATTGCACCTTTAGCTAAACCACGATCAACTTGACCTTCATTAAAACCTACTTCCATACCTTTAAAAGTATTTTTTCCTTGGTTATCAATAGTTTTAGTTATCCAATCTGTAAATTGATTAACATAACCACCTGTACCACTAAAACTTTTTGTTCCATCTTCTGTTTTTGCAGCACTAATATCAGTATTATATCCCATTGTAGTTATAGTAGTATCAAGATTTTTATATGGATTTTCACCACCAGTAAAATAAGATTGTACAGGACCTACTACATATTTATTAAACGCATTTGTTCCAGCATTAAGTACTTCAGCAGTATTACCAAGAACTACTGCAGCATCTTGTCCAAAAGGACTATTTATATTTTCAGATTCTAATAATGAATTTTGATTTACTGTAGTACCAGATGGTATAAACATTTTAGAATTTCTAAATGTATCTTCTGGTCCTCGTTGATCTGTTATATATTCAGGTTGTGCATTAAATGATTTTTCATTTAGTTTGTTTAATTCTATTCTACCTTTATTAGTTAAAGCATCACCATAAGCATTAGTAATTCTTTTTGGAACAAACGGTCTACCTATACCTGAAGGTAAGTTTCCGTCTTGTAAATATTTTCTATTAGCATTACTCTCTCTTTCTGCAAGTAAACCTGTTCCAAAAATTGGGTTAAAAATTCTACTATCTACCATAATAATCTCCTATAATAATCCTAATAATCCAGCGATACCACCAGCAGCAGTACCAAAGCCAGGCATTAATTGTGAACCTAGCATAGCTCCTGTCATACCTGATAGTAATGGACTAGCATCTGGTTGATAATTAGAACCTGCATAACCCATACCAGCAATAGGATTAACCATTTGCGAATAAGCAGCAAGTCTAGCGTAAGGACTTTGTTGTGAAAAATTGTATCTATTCATTTGATCTTGCATCTGTCTACCACCAAGTTCTTCATAAGCACCACCTACACCACCTAGTCCAGATATACCTCCAGCTATTCTTTGATCCATAGCTGATTGCATTCCTGGTAATCCAGCAGCACCAGACATTCTTCTACCAAATTGAGACTCTCTAGCTTGTTGTCCTCTAGCTATATCAGCTTGACTAGCTCTAGATTGTCTACCAAATTGTGATTCAAATCCTTGTTGTCTACGTGCAATGTTAGCTTGAGAAGCACGATTTAATCTAGCTTGTTGAGATTCACCAGCTTGTTGTTGTCTACCAATGTCAGTCATTTGTGATTGTTGAAATCTATTTAGATCTGCCTCATAAGAACCTAAAGCTCTTTGTCTTTCTGCTTCTGCAGCAGACTGTGCAATAGGTGCATAAGCTTGTGTAAATCCTCTACTTGCAGCTTGTTGTGCGCCTGGACTTCCTCCAGTTCTACCCATACCACCAAACTGTGATTGTATATTACCCATTACATCAGAAGCAATAGTTGATCTAACATCACTTAAATAATCTCCACCAGGTTGTAAAGCATTGTAAGCTGGTCCACCAGCGTAACCTGTTCTACCAGTATAAGAACTTCCAAAGCCTGTACCCATGTCATTAGTAAAAGCATTTCCCATTCCCATACCAAGATTAGCTCCACCATAAGCATTACCCATAGCTCCAGTAGCAGCATCACCATATGTGTTTGCTGCAGTATTATATAAGTTAGATCCACCCATTTGATCAAAGGCTTGAGCTTCAGTTAAGTTCAATGCTTGTTGAGTTTGTGGTGCAAAAGGTACAACAGTTGATGATGGGAAATATGATTTACCTACATCACTTGCATATATATTTTCTGCTTCACCCAGTATATCTGCTAAGTATGGTTCTGTTGGGCTATATGGAATTACTTCTCCAGATGTTTGGGTAGTACCGCCGCCTGATGACATATATTAATTCTCCAATTTCTTTTCTAATAAATAGTGTGTTATTTTATAATCTTGTTCTTTAAGTAGCTTAGACCATCCTGGTCTAGCATAAGTTTCAATATGGGTACAACCATGTTGTTTAGCCCAATCTTCAACGAGTGGCATTTTATCTTGCCATTGTTTTCTATTACGACCTGTTACAATAAATATATTTAAAGCTTTACTATTAGTTCTTTGTAATATCTTAGTAACACCGCAACCCTGAAATTTTTGTTTCTTATCTACATTCCATAAGACCCACAGTTGCATCTCATCTTTCATTAATGAATTATAGATATCATCTACAATAAAATGATTACCAGAATATTGTAATGCTTTTTCTATTGAGTCTTTAACAATAGGAAAAACTTCTGGTATATTATCTTTAGGTACGAATACAGGTGTTGTCATGTAATTTCTAAATAACTTATTATAACGTGTAGTCTATTTGCAGTTGCTGCGGTAGCTTTTATTATATCATTTTCAGTTAATACTAATGTAGCATTATGTCCACCCATACCTTGTATAGAAGCTTTAGCTCCAACAAATGCATCTTTTAAAAATTGAAAGGTATCATCACCATTAACTATTGTTAAGGAAATACTATCATTATTGTTACTATCTTCGCAAATAATAATAGACTTAATTATAATAGTAGAACCTTCAGCTACTGTAATTAAAGCTGTAGCATTAGTAGTAGTAAGATCTGTCTTTGCGTTCTTGTAAATATGAGCCATTATTTAACACTTTCTTTTATGTCAAAAACCATGCAGCTACTTCTTGGTTTTCTACATTATGATAAGATACTAATTGATTAACAACATCTTCTGTAACTAATTGAAATTCGTATTGAGATAATAATACACCTTCTAAAGTATATGCAGGATAGTTGTAAACATATTCTAAGTTTTGTTTACTAGCCATTAATAATTACCTCTTTGACTTTCACGATTTTTATCTGCATCAGTACTACCATAACCTTGTTTCATACCACCAGTACTTTTTTCTTTTTCTTTATCTTTACCTTTTTTCTTATCACTAAAGAAATCTTTTGCACCACTAACTATATCTGAAAGATTAAATTTATCTTTGTTTTCTTCAGCAGCTTTTTTTGCAGCTGTCATAGCATCATCTGCATAGTCTCTAGATAATCCAGAATAACCTGTTTGTAATTTAGCTGCTTCTGTTGCTGTTTTTACATCACCAGATTTTTCTGCGCCTTGCCTTATTCCCATAGCTATACCAGCTATTTGATTTGCAGCTCCAGTACCTAAACCTTTTGCAGTACGTGCGCTATTTTGATCTATAAGACCTTGTAAATTATTAAGTTGTGATGCTGAAGAAGTAAGTCCTTTAGACAATATACCTGCAGGTGTATAATTTAATAGATCACCATATGGAATACTACCATCTTCATTTAAATTTTCACCAACAAATCTATTACCTGCAAAATTATAATTATCAATATCCATACCTTGATCTCTTGCATCTCTACCACCACCACCTAAACGCTGTGCTTCTGTAGCTGTAGTAGATATTAATCCAGTTTCTGGATCTACAGGTAATACTCCAGCACTTCCTGGATCACCATAATCAATACTTGAATCATATGAACTAGAGCCTGTATTACTTCCAATAGATTCATTACTAGGTGTTTCAAATACAGGTATACCAGTGTTTGGATCTATTCTAAATCTATTTTGTCCTATTAAACCATCAGGAGTTTCAATATATTGTTGTTGCTCTGTAGGTATATTACCAAAGTAATTAGGGCTAACCATAGCACCAGAACTATTAGTAACATTACTACCTCTATCTTGTGCGTTTAATAAAGAATTAACTGCAGATGGATTAGTTCCTGCTAATCTTCCATAAGTTAAATTTCTATACTTTGATACTAATTCGTCAAACTGTGCCATTATCTATAACCTTCTTTGATTGCTTCTATATCTACACCTTGAGCATCTGACCAAGTAGTGCCTGCTGGTATAGTTAGATTAAATTTAAAATATCTTGCTGATTTATGAAATGGCATTGTGCCTGTACTATGTATAGAAGAAGAAGCTGTAGTAGAAACAGAATCAGAAACTTTGTTTCTAAAGCTTAATGTTCCAGTAGCATCATCAGTATCTACTATTGGTCTTACATGTGTAACTAAAGTTCTATTGTTTGGTGCTAGTTCTTGTTCTGCTGTGCTTATTTCTGCAGCTAAAGTAGGACCATTAAACGATCCTAATTTATGATCAGTACTAAATGCACCAACAGATCTAAGTCCTCCAATAAATACAGCACTATCAAATGATACTGTAATAGCATCTATATCATCTGTACCTGCAGCAGGATAGTCATCTAGTTCTTCTAAAGTAAATCCAGGTGATAGGTAATCAATAATAATTTCGTGATCTAATTCTACTATAGACCATCTATTACTTGCTATATGAAAAATTAATATCTTATCATTTTGTGTATTAGAATTATTGCCAGCAGCAGAAGGATAAGACCACATAACTAATTTGTTTTCATGATCGTAAGAAGCTCTTACTCGTTCTCTTAATGTAAATTTAAGATCATTATAAAAAAATCTATCTACTTTATTAGCACCTATAGGTTTAGAGCTAGAACCATCAGTAACATAAAAACCATCTTCAGATAAAAAATATACTAAACTTCCAACTTGTATAACATTCTTACCTTGTACTGCTCCTCTGTTTTCCTCAACTCTTCTAAAAGAAAATACTACATTACCACCACGATAATCCATTCTAGTAATGCGAGACTCTTGAAATATTAACCCAAACTGTCCACCAGTAATACCTGTAATTACTCCACCTTCAGGCATTGTTTCAGAGTCAGATTGATTAACACCAACTGTCCATGAGGTAGGACTATTAAAACTAGACCATTGTACTTTGTTTTGTAACGTAGCTTGAAACCCTGTTACAACAAAATTACCTACAACTGCAGCATGTCTAAACGCAGGAGGTGATCCTGCTAATGCAGCAAAGTCTGTTGAGCTATCTAGTGTCCATGCTTGTGGTGCATCGTCACCATTAAAAGCAATAACTACTTCTCCAAATCTAATAAAATCCCAGTATGATTCAGCAGGAAAACTAAAAGTAGTACCACCGCTTTCATCAACAAAAGCATTAGATGTTAATTTATATAACTTAGTAGCATCGCCAGCAAATATACTTACTACACCACCATCAGACTTAAAGGCTTTACCACCTTGCGCTCTGGCTGTTGTAGCATTACTAGATGTAGCAGCTATGTTATTAAATGGTCTATAACTATTTATCGCAGGAAATACATTCTTAGCTTCTGTAGAGCCAGGGTTTGCATGGTTTGGTAAATCTGGTAACCATTCTCCAAAAGGTAATTGCATTATTTTACGTTATCTAAATGGTTAATATTAATACCTGATCTTTGTATTAAAGGAGATCCATTGTATTTATCTAGATCATCAGCATCTTCAGCTTGTTTAATTGCAGCTTCATACTGTCCTTTAAATTGTACAACAGTTGCTTGATCCATTCCACGAATAAATGTAGATGCATAATATAATGCACCAAATAAATATATATCAGGAAACTTATCAAGAATAGTATTGGTAGCAGTTGTACTACTAATACTTTCAAAAGCTTTATAGAAAACTAATCTAGCAGTATAAGTAGAATCAGGTGCAGGACTAAATCTAAAGTTAGTACCTTCAATAGAGAAAGCTCTAGGTATTCCTGAGTTAGAAAAATCTTGTGTATCAGCTTGATGAAAAGGAGTCATTAAAGATAATACTCTGTCAGGAGTAGAACTTGTTATAATAAAACTTCTTATCTGTAAGAATCCAGCAGGTAATGCTTCAGTTGCTGAGTCTATAGTAAATGAAGTATCAACAACTTCCATAGCTCTTATTCTTAATCTACGATTAAAGTCAGCTTCAGTAAGATCTATAAAGTCATCTATCTCTGTAGTTAAATCATCTCGTGCTAAGAAATTAGCAATAGCTGTTTTTAAATTTGCGTAATTATTTAAAGCCATTATAACCTTTTACTTCCTGTTCTAAAGTTTTCAAACTCATTGCTGTTAACCATACCTTTGATCATAGATTGTTGTTCAGATCTATGTAAGCTATAGTAATTAGAATGACCAAAAATTTCTTTAGTTTTTATTTGTAATGCTATTAAAGGTATTTGAGCTATACGTTGGAACTCACCCTTTTGTGAATCTATATGATTCCTAGATATTTTATTATCATTTAAAATATGCGAAGTATCCTGTTGTTTCTTTACTACAATTTTACTTGTAGCTTTGTCAATATGGATATCTTGATTAGGATTATATATATCAGCCATGTTATAGCTCCGTTGGATCTACACCATAAGCATCAACTAGTATTCTCCAACCATAAGTATCAGACATAAACACAAGTCCAATACCTGTATTCTCTGTAGTAATAGTTAAGTCAGCAGTTGCTCCTTGTATCTTCTTACCATTTCTAGCTACTGTTAAGTTAGCATTATCAAAGTTGGCAGCACTATCTAATATATGAATCTCATCTCCAACAGCAGGTGCTGAAGGTAATGTAATTGTAAATGCACCACTTGTTGCAGTATCAGCCAATAGTCTGTCTCCAGCTACTGATGTATAGTTTGCAGTTTTAGCTGTCCATCTTTTTAATGAGCCATTAATAGCTTGAGCTACAGTTGCTTGTACAGTACCTGCACATCTAAAACTAAACTTATCATCACTATGAGCATAAAAAATCTCACCAGCATTAATTGATGAGTTATCACCAAATTGTATAATACCTATATTGTTTAAATTACCTGAGAAAAAAATACCTGGTCTATTATCATCTTCAACAAATATTGGTGCTAGTGAACTTTGTGTTGAATGATTTACCGCATCTCTTACTACGTGCAACTTAGCAAGTGGTGTACCTTCATTAACACCAACACTTACAGGTATGTTTTTAAACATATTCTCTATAGTCATTTTCTTAGTAGCAGTTGCACTGGTATCTACTATAGGTAATACGTCTGCTGCTGCAGCAGCAGTCAATGCTGTCAATGCACTAATCTTAGTATCAGCCATTTTTAATCCTCTTTCTCAAAACTTTTGTTCTTTGTTTGTTCTTGGTTTGTTGCTTAGAGCTTTGCTCTTTGTTCTTTATAATATTTACTAATTCACTAAACTCCATTAGTTTTGGATTGGATTATCAGTAAAGTAAGAAACACCTACACCATCTTCACGTATGATGTTATCGCCTGTTTCTAATAATAGGTATGTTAAATCTTCTAGGTTTATAGCATCATTAGGCACATCTGTCCTACGGTTACGATACCTGTCCTGACTTCTTAATGATGTAAAACCTGGTCTCATTACTGACTAAGTTCTGTTACTCTAGCTGTTCCTGTTACAGAACCAACTCTAATAAATGCAATCTTAGTTGCAGCATCAACTCTAAAATATTCTACAGTAAATGCAGGAAGTATTAAAGATGCTGAACTTGCAGTAGGTGCAGGGTCAAATGCTACAAAAGCATCAACAGTACTTACTACTCTAATTTCTCTGGTTTGACTACCTATAGCATTAGATGCAGCAGAAGATGCTCCTACAGCTACAGTCTGTGTTGCGCCTGATCTAAATGTGGTTGGTGCGTTCATATTTTTTCCTCATGTAAAAGAGGGAGCCGAAGCTCCCCCTAATTATTAATTACTCAGTAATATCTAATAAGATACCGTGAGCTTTTTCATTTCTTACTTCTAGAGTAAATTCAACTAGTAGTTGTTTCTTCTCTGAATCGCCAGTCTTAGCAAGATCATTTACTTGAAAATCTCTTAGGTAAGCTGCAGCAGCCATGTCTGTTTGTAATAAGAAACAAGTTTCTAATCCAGCCATAGTTCTGTTAGGTACGATTTGAAGTGAACCGAAGTCTGATGCATATACGTCAATAGCAGCATCAAAAGTTCTGTCACCACTGTTACTAAATCTAGGGGTAGAAGTAGATCCAATGAATCCAGAAATTGTTTGTTTAACTTTAGGTGGAACAACTAGAACATCTAGATCTCCGCCATTTGTGTAAACTTCTTCGATAGTAGTTTTTAGGATTGCTTCAGTTAAAGCTCTGTTAGTTCCTGCATTAGGTGCGTCAGTACCATTACCAGTAGATAATGCTCCGCCACTAGCTCCAGCAGATCCGTTGCTTTCAATCCAAGTTTGTAATCCACCAAAAGTTCTTGCACCAGATGCAGTTCCTACTGCAGCTAATGTAGCAGATGAAAGAGCAAGCTCCATATCTTTTTTAAGTTCTTTTGATTTCTTAGCAATTTGATAAGCCATTTCGTCAGCTCTACCAGCAGCATCAACAGATGATTGCGTACCAGATACAGCAATAGCTTTATCCATAATTTGTGTGAAATTGCTTTCTCTAGCAGTTGCAACTAGTGCATCTATAGTAGCGTCATCACCTTCAATTACAGCATTAGCAGCAGGTGCAGCTAATGTATCAGTTTGCCATTCGTGTTTAGTTTGTTTTGCAACTGCTCTTGGCAGTGCAGAAAGTATTGGAGTATCTTCAGGAGATATATTGTAAATTACATCTACTAAATCTTCTCTAATACCAGTCGTGTCGTACGTATCGTACAAGTTTGTTGGTTGTGCCATTTAAGGACTCCTTATATTAGTTTAAAGAAAGTCTTTGAAAATACTTGCAGCATCTCTTGTTGATCCTGATTTTCGCAGACGATTTAGTTTGTCTCGTCTAGTCTTATTGTTTTGATCCGATTTAGTTTTTGGACTACCAGATCTTAAAACCTTGGGAGCAGAAGCAACTTTCTTCATAACTTTAGGATTTGATTTTCTCAACTTATCATAAGTCATAGCATCTTTAATTAACAAGACTTGTCTTGCATCATAAATACTATTGATCTCTTGATCGCCATAACCTAAACCAGATAAATACTTACGCATATCAGTTTTAAGTTTACCAGCTTTATCAGGATCATTGAACTCAGGTACTAAAGAAACAACTTTATTTTGTTGTTCTTGTATATATTTTTGAAACTCATGAGCTTGATTAGCTTTAGTTTCTTCCTGTATTCTACCTAGATTCTCTGCACGTTTACGCATTTTATGTTCTAATCGTGCAGCTTCAGTTGGATCGTCATCATAAAGTTTTTCAAAATTAATGTTACTATACTCAGCCTGTAGCTCTGTTTGAGCCATGGTTGTTAATTCAGTAAGCTTAGACAATTTGTTATTAATCTCACCTTGAGATTGTTGCATTAAATCATTGTACTTTGATTTCTCTAAAGATAGTTCTGATGTCTTGCGTGTGTAATCTGCTTCTCTCTGATACCCTCGAAGTAGTTCATCAAGGGTCACCGTCAATTCGCTACCGTCTACTTTAACGGTATATGAAGGCTCCTCTGGACTTTCGTCAATATCTTGTTCAGCGTCATTTGTAGCTTCAGCTACTTCAACTTCTTCAATATCCTCTACAGGTATATCATCGGTTGTTGGTTCTTCTACAACTTCTTCTGTTGTTTCTTCTGTCTCAGCAGGTGCTGGTGCAGATTGACCCTGCATCAAACCTGATAAGGTTTTTGCAGCATCTAATACATTTGTATTTTGATCAGCCATGTGTACACTCCTTTGTGGTTGGTGTTATTTAAAGCACTCCATGATGGGTGGTGCTATTTATTCTTGCGTAGCTCATCTAATTGCTTACTAGCAAGTTGACCAGTTTCCATAGTAGTACGGAAATGGTTTTCAAACTTACCTAAAATTTGATATGCAAGATAGATCTTTGTTCTTGCAAGTTCGTCATTTGGTCCTGTTTGAAATATTGCATCAGTATAAGATTGTTTAAGAGTTTCTATTGTCTCTACAAACAACTCATCTTCTAAAATTGATTTTGCTTTTGAGCCTCTACTGCTCTCTAGTTCCAGGTTCGACATCTATTTCTATATTCATTCCTTGTGGTTGTTCTGGTTGTAAGAGCTTCTTAGTTGCAGCATCAAGCATAGTTTTATTGGATTCTGAAATACCTTTCATCTCCATTGCTTCTCGCTTAATAGCTTTCTCATCTATGTCAGACTCGTACTTAAGTTCAAGTTCTTTTATTTTTGCTTCGAAGTCAAGCATCATTTTTTGATATCTTAATTCTATCTCACGCATTCTATTTTCATATTGCATTTGAGCTTCAGCAGCTTTCTGCTGTGTTTGTATTTGAGATACCTTTTCAAACTCACTAGGTTCTTTAGGTTGTTGTGGTGGCATATTCTGCATACCAGTTTTAGGATCAGTAAAGTATGAGCTAACATCTTTAAGTCCTGCATTTTCAATGATACGAGAAAGAGTATTATAAATATTATCTAAGTTAACTATTGGTCCAGCAGGTGAACCTTGTAATTTAATAGCTTCCATTTGTTGTCTAAGTATAGCATTAAGTATACCAAGTTGTTGATCTCTAGATCCTGTACCAAGTCCAACATGAATAGAAACATTACATCTATCTCTCCATTCCATAGGATTCATTGGAACAAAGTTATTTCTAATTTTAATAATACGTTCTTTATCTTGATACTTAACAACTAATTCAAATATCTTTTTAAATATATCCTTAACACCAGTCTCAGCAAATACTCTAGCTATTAACTCAAGTCTCATTTGTGATTGTGATAGTATAGTATTAATACCTGATGCAGTTTTATTAAGTGTATCAGTATCCATACCTTGATTATATTTAGTAATACCACTGCGTTCTTCTTTAATAGTATCTAAGTATGATAACAATGGAAACGCTTGATTAGTTAATGTTTGATTTTGCAATGGCATCATAACTTGACTAGGTGCGCCTTTAGTTCTTACAATACCACCTGGTCTATTAGTTAAAAGATCATCAAGATTAACCTGACCATCCATTACTGCTACTCTATTGTTGTTAGTTAAGTACATGTTATCAAGTACTTGCCTCATAACAGTAGATTTAATTAACTGAATATCTTCTACTAACTCTGATACTGATCTACCATAGAATCTATGTGGTACTATAATAGGTGTAATAGAACAGAATGGATGTGAATCAACAGCAACATTATCTAATATAGTATATCCACCTTCACCAGCACTAGTAATCTTTCTTAGTTCTGCAACACCAGTACCATCAACATCCATTTTAATATATGATTCATAAACTATAACTTCTTCTGTAGATGTATCACCAACAGTTCTATCATAATCATCATCTATGTTTTTATATCTTACAGATCTTTCAGAGTTGTATTGTTCTTTATTTTCAATAGGTAGATTGTAAACTTTGTCATGATCAAATCCCATTTCAATTAACTCACTACGAGTAGTAGGAACTTTATGGCATATAAACTTAGCATCTTTTAAAGACTTAGCTTGTCTTTCAATTAGAAATTCTTCTGGCGGTATTGGTTCAACTTTAACTTTACCAAATGTTTCTGTTCTAGTTATAACAACATCATGAAGCATAGGAGGTTTAATTTTATTTAACTCCTCTTGCATCATAAGGGTTTGTGGCATGTCAGGTAATTCGTTTAACTTAGCTTCTTGCTTTTCTTTTTCTTTAATAAATTTTTTATCTTTGTACTCAGTATGTTCTAATACTTCAACACCATCCTCATCAATGAGCATAGTAAATTCATCTTCAGATAATTGATGGTATGTTTCTCTTTCTACTTTTTTAGAATCATCCCAGTATACTTTGCAAATACCATTCTTCATAAGCAATGCATCTTTAAACATAGTATACAAAGTAGTGAAGCCATCATTATCTTTATTAAAGATATGATTTAAATAATCAGTAGCTTGTTCTGCAATACCTATATCTTCTTCAGTAACAGGTTCAACTCTAACAATGTTATCTGATGCAGTAAAAATTCTTAGTAATGGTGGTAATATAGACTCAATAGTATCAGCTACATCAGTAGATACTACTTGTGATCTGCCTTCTACTTCATTGCCAAACCCTTCACCAAAGTAATATTCATTAGCTTTGCGTCTTGAATCTGTTAACTCTGATTCATAAAAACCATAACTATTCTTAATGTGATCTCCAAGAATGCCTGATATGTTATAATCGTCTAGTGGTTTACCTTTTGCCATATTGTTCCTTAAACTATATATCTAGTGTCTACATGCATAGGTTTATCCCAGTCAGTTCGTGTTGGTCCGTCAACGGAACAACCATATCTAAAACTATCGGCTGCGTGTGATGCCCAATCATGTAGAGGTTTATTTTTAAAAGTCTGCATCTTATCATCAAACTGTTTACGGTATTGTCGCAAACAATCAATACCATATTTACATTTATTTTTATCAAACCAACAGTTGTCTAATGTATTTCTTACAGCTTCAATACCATGATCAACTGCTAATCGAGGACACACCTCAAAATCTATACCTAGTTCATAAGCAACTTCAAGTCTTGATTTGCCTGTACCTAGTTCTCTTGTAGTTATATCATGTGGTCCAACATGCCTGTTATATTTATAACCTTTATCTTCTAGTACTGTTGCATAGTGCGATAAAGATTCACCAGATGTTTCATAGTAATCTATAAGTCTAATCTCTTTACCAACTCTTTGTGCAAACCAAATAGAAGTTGAATCACCTATACCTAAATCCCACCACGTTTCAACATCAACAGTAGGATCATATTCAACATCAGTAATTCTATTTTCTTTCTCAGCCTTCTGAATTTGTTTTCCGTAAAAAGCTCCACTCACTGCAGCTTGAAACGAACATTCAAATTCTTGCTCGTATTGACTGGCTGGCATTGTAAGCCTAGCTTCTTCTAATTCAAAGTCAGGTATAATTTCTGTTTCAGATGCTCGGTACATTTTACCATACCAATCTCCACCTCTACGTATTGCTAAATCATATACATCCCAGAACTGATTATGCCCCATGGGTGTACCAATAAAAATAACATAGCCTAGTTTGTCGCTGACAGCAGGTCTAACTACCTCAGTCCACACTCTAGGAGACATAAGAGCAAACTCATCTAAGCATACTCCATCAAAGCCTAGCCCACGAAGGGCATCTGGATTGTCCGAACCAAAGATTTGTATACGTGATCCATTCCATAGATCAACCTTCAGTTCAGTTTCGTGACGTTTACCACCGAGTTTCATTAAGGGTTCTGTATATTCTTTTAAATAGTCGTAAGCGACTGCTTTACCCTGGCGATAGGTCGGTGCAATATACGCCAATCTTGCATTCGGTATCTCACATGCAGTCATAATTAAATGATTGATTGCGAATACCGTCTTGCCAAACCGCCTGTGACAGCAGATGACATTAAATCTTTTTAGTTCGTTATGAATCTTTTCCTGTAAAGGACGAGGTTCATACGGTATGTTTATTTCCATTAATCCTTTTTCTTACGCCATCCTATTTGAACGGTGATTGGTTTATTATCATCTCCAGATACAGTCTGGTTAACAGATGATAGCTTAGAATGTACAAATGGTGCAGCTTCTTTAGCAGCCCACATCTTCTTTTCTACAGATACTTGAGGATTATTCAAGAGGTTTAACATATACTTTAATGGAGTAGTCTGTCCTTTACCTAACTCAGCATCTAAGCGTTCTTTCTTTGTACCTGCTTTAATACCTTTAGTTCTACCAGCTCCAGCCCTTTTGCCACCATGTGCCATTATACTAGTCCTAACTGACTTAACATTGCTATGTTTGTAAGTTGTTTTCTTTGATCACCATTAAGTAGACTTGATGTCTGTCCTACTGGTTTCATATTATACATAGGATTATCAGGTTTCATACGTGTACCGTCTTGCATAATCTGATCTGTTGGTGGTATATAACCGCCAGTACTAGGTATTGGTGTTTCTGGTGGGAACTTACCATACATAGGATCGGTTACAGGTAGTGGAGTACCATCAGGAAGTATCTGTCCACCTGCATTGGGTGTAACTTTGTAATCATTAAGGTTAGTTTCTTTAGCACCTTTGTTATCTAATGCTTTCATTAAGTTAGATTCAGTAGCTTTGAGTCCATCAAACTTAGAGCCAGGTGCAAATATCTTACCATCTATAATCTGTGCGTCTTTAGTTCTGTCTTTTAATAATAATCGTAGTGGTGATGTCATAATCTTTCCTTGTTGTTAACAGTTCCAAGCTCGTAGGGATTTATTAATCCTTGAGTTGGGATCCCTTGCTGTTTTAGCAGAGGTTAATTTCTTTTTCATACCCTTCATTCTAGCACAGAAGGAAGCTCGTCTTGGATTACCTACCTTTTTGCTAGGTGCTTTAAGGTTTCGCTTCTTACCTGTCTTAGTTTTACCCTTATTGTAAGATGCACGACCTTTAGCATTCAAACCCCCCTTGGGATTCTTGCCTTCTTTCCTGGTCCATGCTGCAGTCTTAGCCATTATCTGTACTTCCTTACTTTCTTAGCAATATTCTTAGGTTGTTTAACGTGTTGCTTACCCTTCTTAGTACCTTTGCGCTTAGCTTTGGTAGTTGCAGCGTACTCGCTACTGGATAAAGCTTTAATAGCCTTGGCTGGTAGGTAACGCTCCCCTGTCTTAGCAGAAGGTTTACCAGATTTAGTACGCCATTTCTGTTTAGTCCAGTCTTTTAAGGACTTTTGTGATTTCTTTAGTGCCATTACTTGTAACCACCACCTGCAGCCTTGTAAGACTTGGCTAACATCTGGGCTTTACGTGCTGACCATTGACCAGCCTTACCGCCTTTAGTGCCAGACTTGATCCGACTGAAGATTCGTTTCCGCATAGTAGGCTTGGTATAGTTACCAGCCTTATTAACGGTACTCTTAGCCACTACTTACCTACTTTTTTCTTAGCAATAGTGTGCGCTTGGGTGAATGTCTTACCAGCTAACATAGACTTCTTCATAGATGCCATGTGCTTTGCGGTATGATGTACCTTATGCTTCTTCATAAGAGCTGTTTGTTTGGGTGTAAGCATCTTCATACCATAAACTTACTGTTTTTAGTTGACTGCATTTTAGCTAGATCTATATCTTGACCCATCTCAACTTTAATCATACGTCTGTACTGTTCCATTGCTTTTTTATAATCTTGTACATTGTCAAAATCATTAGGTTGTGGCATTGATAAAGTAGCTGGTGGTCCACCTTTATATTTACTCATCATATTCATTAGTATAACATACCCTTCTTCATGATCTTCTTAGTAGACTTCTTCATCTTCTTCTTTGTTTTCTTTTTGTTCTTCTTAGCTGGTCTGCCTTTAGCAGATCCGTATGTACCTTTACCCATTGGCATAGTATGTCTCCTATTTATGTGTTTAAATTGATTCTAAGGTATGAAACAGCAGCATCTCGATCGTTTCGCTATGTAGCTGTACAAACCCCCCTATGGTGTGGGAGTCCGAAAGGATAAACCCCCACGTCTCTGAATATAGTTATTGTTGTGTGTGTGTCAAGTATCGAGGTTTAGGTTTGTTACCTCCCTTTCCTATTTATCCCTGTCCTATATATTATTACGCCCCATGCCTTTGCAAAACCCCCCCCTTAAACAATCTGGCTACGCCTCATGCTACCGCAGGTACATCCTTGCTAGTAGTATACTAGTACTTACCCACAGCTTCGATACGTTCCGTCTCCGCTATGTGGATAAGTACCGTCTTGAATTAACTGTATGGCTACGTTTAGTAATCTATCCTCACCTTTTCCTTTGTGCGAAGCACACATGCCCTAATTGATACCATCGATAAGCTGTGTGTTCTACTACGTATGTATGAGACCTAACAGTATAAACATACAAGGTGTCTAGTATTATTGTTCGGCAATTATCTAGTGAGTTGCTCTCGCAACGCATCCTTCCTACTGAGGGGCGAACCCCCTCAGACTCCCCTGGAAAAGGAAGATGGTTACAAGAGTATAAGAATAATAAAAATATAGATAAGGAGTTATGAGTATGACAAAGTGTAAAGTATGTAATGATAAGATAACATATGAGAATGTAATAGATAAAGACTTATGTAATAAGGAAGTATGTTTATTAGTGTTGGATTATGTAAGGTTTTCCAAGGTATATAATCATGGAGAATTCAAAACTTATCCACAGTCTAACGAATAATAATTAAAATAAATATATAAGTTAATATAAAATATGTATATGATTTTAATATAAATAAATAAATAAAAGGAGTTAATAAAATGAGTAAAGACAGTAAAAATATAAGTAAAACATGTGATGATGTAATAATATTACTCAATGCATTTGAAGAAATAATAGCTAATAGAATCAAAGATGAACATGCTAAACCAAACAAGGCAGGTTTTACAAACTTTCAAGATGCTGGAGGTATTGGCTTAATGTATACCTTAACAAGTTCAGTTGAATATCATCTGCAACGGGCTAATGAAGCAGAGATGAAAGCACAAGCCAATTATAAAAATGCGGGATCAGCTACTTGGTGGGGTGAGAATGAACACCGTTCAAGAGTAGTTGCAGAATGTATCCAAGAAATTCAACTAGAGCTTGGTACATTGTTCAAGAAACCAGTAGTTAATATTGCTACATCATGGGCAGATTTAAAAGGAGAAACAAAAGCAATTGAAATTCCTCTATCAGATCTAAATGAAATGAGAGATAAGCAAGGCTTACAACCATTAAACAAAATCTAAATTATATATAGTTCCTCTACCCTATCGGGGTGGGGGAGCTTAAAAAAAAATTTTGCTCCGCTTCGCTCCGCATATAATGAGTTGCTTCGCAACACATTCTTAAAGAAGTGTTAAGGCGGACAGAGTTTATTAATACTATCTAATATAAAATGTGAGGCAAAGCGTTGTGTGTTAGATAGAGTGCAACGAAAGGAAAGTTATGATAAGATATATAGTAGGACTATACATGTTAGCATGTACAATAATAATGACATCAATGTTAATTACATCAGTAGCTTATGCTACACATGGAGAGGAACATGGACCAGGTTGGCATTCAAGTAACTGCGATAGTCTACCATGGGTAGAAGGTCAAGCAGAATTCTGTAACATGATGGGTCTAGAAAATAAAATACTAGAACATAATGGTTATAAGATATGGGAGTTCGATGACTCATATATAATTATGTACGAAGATAAAGAAGTATTAAGATGGGATTGTATACTAGATAATGATACAACACCAGGTAACAAATTCTTCTGTGCAGTAATGATGGACTATGATTATGAAACAATACATGCTAGCTTTAAGTAACCTATACAGGTTAACAATAATAATTCTCTTGGCATATATTATATGGGTAAACCATATGTATATACAAGTAGGATGGTGTGAATCAGAGATAGATATCTTAAGAAATACTATAGCTGAGATACATACATTGGTATCAGAATAGTTCTATTAGACTTAACAAAGTGTAGTCTGACTAAGTTAATACCAGAATTAATAGAACAGAAAACAAAGCCAATATAACATGAGGTATAAAGCAATGATAAAAAGATAAGTCAATTAAAGTTGCGAGTAGGCTCAGCTGTATGAGTGTTGAAAGCTATGACGAAACAAGAGGGATACAGCCATGCTTCAGATAAGCATGTAGATTAATAACAAACGAAAGGAAACTAAATGAAATCACTAATAGTAATACTTACTATGCTATTCAGTACTCTAGCATTTGCAGAGTCAGAGTATGCACCTAGTAACAATGATAGAATCATCTTGTATAAAGTAACAAGTGATAACGATAATGCACCAGAGTATTCAGGTTATTACAGAGATAGTAATGGCAAGGTACATCAGGTAGCAGTATGGACAGGTAGATCAGACAAGTATCTAGAAGGTCCAGTTACAGCAATGACAGAAGTTGCAAGTAACGACTAACAAATATGGGTAGAGGTAGGTAGCATACCGACAGTAGGCTTTAACTTCCTACCTCACTTATCACATGAAAGGAAACAAACATGAGTACACAAAAAGAAACCTATGGTCAGACTAGAGATAGTGTGATCCAAGACTTCAGAAAAGTTAAACCATTGTATGCAGGTAAGTCTAACTTATACATCATGGGTATCTTATCAGATGCACAGATGATGATAGACGCTAAGCAATACAAGACAGCAAATCAATTTATAAACAAGGCTAAGTTATTACTCAGTACTAAATGTAAGTGAGCGAATACTTGAGCGAACAGAAAGGATAGACATGATACCATCATTGGAAAGATTAAAAGATACTAAGCGTAAGCTTATTAAATACAAAGTTATTAATATGACAGAAGAACTTTACCACAAGGTAGACCAAGTCTGCGAAGAAATACATTGTACTAAGTCAGCTTTTGCAAAGTTAGCAATAGAAAAATTAATAGCAGAGTACGAGAAAGGATCAGCAGAATGAAAGTAATACATAACATAATGTTGCTTAGAGACAACGGTGATATAGAGTATCATGATGTCGAAGGCGAATGGAATGAAGAAGGATCAGGTGGTCCAGCATTCGAACCATTAAGAAAATTAATAGACTGTCGTATGATAGAAGTTGCATATGGTATGGATACACTAAGTGCAAAAGAATATCCTATGTTCTTCAATGAAGAAGGATTGTACAAGGATCCAATCATAGTAAATGAGATGGCAACTACCATGCAAAAGAAATGGTGTGATGCTAATCAAAGAATGCAGATCAGTTCAATCGTTGGTGATGTAGCAGTAGACTTAGGTCTTGATGCAGATTCATTAACAGAAGTATCAATAGAAATGGAGTTACAAAACAATGAACGAAAAGATAACACAACTGAAGCCTAAGAAAATAGAGCAACGATATCATATAGTTAGTGAAGGCAATGCTAATCCATTGTTAACTACATACGATATGGAATCAGCTCGACAGTTAAGAGATCAGTTAGAGGATACACATAGACATTACCTAACAAGTATGGGTCATGGTCAACCACTAGCTAATAGATACACAGTAATATTATTATAACAAAGGAGAAACAATATGCCTAACCAATGGATGGATCAGATACTAAAAATATACAATGATTTGTATGACAATAAGATTACAGAGAATCAGTTGTTCTTTCAGGTAGAGAAAGTAATGATTGAATACAAGAAAGAGTTTATTAAATACGACAACGCTATCACAGATCAGATGGTAGAGATGGAGGGCTATGTCCAAGACTAGTGCATGGGCTTATGATGTAGCTGAGTTAGCTATTGATACAGCCATAGGTCAGATCAAGAAAGGTGCAGACAGAGAGAGTACACTTACTTTGTTATTAGAAGATAGTAATGTTACAGGTTTCTTTGATGAAGAAGAACTAAATCAAATATTAGATTTCGAATTACAAGACAGAAGGATGTACAGTAACATAGTAACTAAGGAGATACAGTAATGGACAAAGAAGAAAAAGAGTTATGGTTACAAGAAGTATCATGGAGAGATGAAGAGATAGAACATCTTAATGATAAACTATTCAAAGCTAACAAACATATAGTTGATGAGTCAACACCTAGTGACATAACCTTTGGGTTATGGATGGGTGCATTACTTATGTTTGTATCTTGGATACCTGCATGGGGTTATGGTCGTAACACATGGCAACAACTTCTGTATTGGATTAACAATGCGATATGGAGCAACAAAGAATGGTGGTACTAATGAAAGAGCTGATAGATTATACAACTAAAACAACTGAGACATTAGGTTCGTTACTAGAACTAACTACTAGAGTAAGTGATACTAGTAATGAGACTAGAGAAACTTTACTAAGATTGATAGAGACTTTGGTTAACAATCATATGATATCTAAGTCAGAAGATTTACAACACATATTTAACAGAAAGGAAAATGACAATGACAAATCCAGCAATGAGTCCTGAACATCAGGAGATATACATCAAAGCTTATCCAAAGATTAAATGGTTAAACCAAGATGGTAAATTTATACCTGATGGTATCGAAGGTTACATACCTATACAAGTGACTAACAGTTTGGCTATAGAAATTAATAAGCTAATCAGTTATGAAGCTGCTAAAGTATTAGTAACAGATCCTAAGATAGCGTTTAGTGTAGTAGCTAAGCCAGGATATATAAAATAGTTTCCGCATAGGAAATGGGTGGTAGGTTTAGAACTCCCCCTATCACCTGTAAATATTTGAGTACATAACAAACGGTTATGAAATTAGGTTATACCAAACTAAGATATTCTTGTTTGAATTACGTAATACACAACAGGTTACATCTGTCACTGTGAAATCTTGGTCTGACTTCGTTATTCGTACTCAATAGGTAGAGAGTATAAAAGCAAGGTCGACTGAATCCAGTTAAAATAGTTGCTACTGGTTATGCTCTCTACTGCTTAATGAAAGGAAAACATATGAGCTTTAATTTAAATAACTTTGTAAACTTTATGGACCAGGTCAAAGATAAAGATTGGGTAGACGATCATGTAATCATTGATGGTGTTAGTCCAGAGTTTCAAAAACAAATCAAGAATAAAATTAGAGAAAGGTTAAAAGATGCACCCAAAAGATCCAAGAGCTAATGGTTGGAAGTACAAGAGCTTCAACCTTAATGATGTAGAACATGCAGCTACGGTACAGATGTATAAAGATTGTAGCGAACGCTATGGTCTCAAACAAAAAACTATATTCATGACAACAATAAAAATGTTACACGAGTATGGTACTAAGGATACGTTCTTTGATGATGTGTTGCAACAAGTACAGATACAATCCATTATAGATAGAAAGTAAATAGATATTCCGTAAACTGTTAGCTAACATAGGATAGAGGGAGAATGAAAATACACCTCGGTGCATTTCTCCCTTGCTATTTATAAGTAAGGTATTGAATATTTTTAATGATGCCTTTAGGTATGATCTGAGTCCTACCATATAGATCATCTTCGTTTAGATAATCTTTATCACCTGCAATAATAACATAGTCATCTGTGTCTGCCATAAGATAACCCATAGAATCTATAGTACATACCTCACTACTAAGTAGATCTTCTTTAGTCTGCCATGTTGAATCACTAGGTTCATTAGTATCCAACCATATTATATTAACCATTGGAGGATTCATTAGTGAATAGTCTCATCATAGTTATGTTGTATCTTTAGTTGAGTTTCTAATTCATCTATGTAGTACATCATATCTTCTTCTTCACATACTATCTCGAGGTAGATCTTAGCAGATATAAGTTTAGCTATAGCTTCAGCCATCTTGGCTGGGCAATCCATGTTAGAGTTGACAGAGTCAACAAGCTTATCCATATCTAAGTTAAGTAAATACTTCTCTGACTTAGAAAGTTCTTTAGTATCAGACATTTAGATACACCTCTGGTTATTCTAATTAATGTTGTAAGTTATGGGAAATCATAAGTCAAGAGAATCTTTATATAGTATCTGAGCATAGATACCAGGTTCAAGACTACGTTCAATCCAAAATCTTCTTTCACCATAGTGATGTAGAGTATGATGACAGGTTGGACACAAAGGTACACACCATTCATCTGATGACTTCATCCCCATTCCCATTGGTTGTATATGTGTAAGGTGATGGGCGCAAATATCTAGGTCAGTATTGCAGACACAACAAGGATACTGTCTTACATTTTTGAGGTGCTTAGCGCTTCTTATTGCCACGGATAGTGTTCCCTTTATCTTTAAGTCCATAGAAGATAGCAGTTTCATCTAAGGATTCTCTAAATCTAGCACCACCATATGCCTTTGTAAACTTATAAGACTCATTCATTTGGCGTATAGTGTTACCCAAACCACACACATACTCTAATAGATCATAAGACTTCTGACCTATTTGATTATGCAAACGATTCAATTCATCCATAGCATCTAGCTTGTGATCACCAATGCTAGGGTTCAATGAGTTGTCTACCCTGACACCAAGCTCAGGTTTAGATATAAGCTGGGAGGTTTCCCACTTACGTCTGAAGATAGAACCAGCAGTATATTGTAACGCATCAATCTGTTTGCGATGATACATAGTCTCAATAGATGACTCTCTTATGTTACGTATACTAGCAGGTTTGTTCTTATTAGGTTGGTGAATAATGATTTCTCTGTTATAAGATATAATGGTTTCATCAGACATAATTAAAATATAAGTTATTCGAGAAAGGAATACAATGAAAATAAATGAGTATAGACATAGTGCAAGTAAAGGTAATGACTGGTACAATAACCCATCACAGTGGATCTATCGGCACTTACTTAACAACAGATCAAACACTACACCTCGCATGGGTATGGGTAATTCAGCAGAGTTCGGTTGTGCAATTAGTTTGTTCTTCGATAGGTCAGATGCTGAAGTAGTAGAACATTCTACTGGGCATATGGTAAAACAATTTGATGGTGAATGGTTTGATGAGACAGATAAGGTTGGTGCTATATCACTTAACCTGGCTCAAGGTATCAAGGAACAATTTCCAGATGCAGGTAAGCCTCACTTGTTTCAACGTAAGAGAAGGCATTGGTTACCAGAGCTAGAGTTTCCTATTACTACTATGACAGACTTTGAATATGAGGATATGATTGTAGATACTAAGGCTACCCTTGCAGTACCAACAGCTCCAAGAGATGATCATGTTAGGCAACAAGCATTGTACTCAGTACTCATTGGTAAACCAGCAACACTAGTCTATGCCTCACATAAGAAGTTCAGAGTGTTTGAGTTACCAGAAGAAATGATTAGGGATAATTATAAAACTATGATAAATTCATTTGAATCTTTAGAAACCTTTATGGCTAACGTACCTAATACAGAGACAGCTATGAAGATGATACCTCTTAACACAGATGGATTCAAGTGGGATGAGGAGAATCGTAACAATGCGAAAACGCTTTGGAACAACTAACGGTATAATAAAATTACAATCAACACAAATAGCAAGGAGAATAAACATGCAACAAAACGAATCAGTAGGTATAGTAGATTATTTATCACCACCTAAAGACGGTAAAGACCAATGGTTTATGCCAGTAGTATTAGAGGGTAGTGGTACAAAGATTAAGTTCTATTGTAAATTTAATCCGCAAGTATCAGTAGGCGATAGAGTCTTAGTATCTTATGGACAAGAACGTAATGGTAATGCAACTGCATTCAAAGTAGTAAGACCTGATGTAGATATCAATCAAGATGTACAACCTAGTGGTGGAGTGCCAGCGACACCAGCAGCTAAGAAGTCAACAGCGTTACCAGAAGATATGATAGCTGTAGGTTTAGCAGGTAGATTGACTGAACAAGTATTCAATATGCATCATGACAAAGGTGTACAGTTAAAAGATCCAGTAGCAGAACTTGCTAAGTGGATTAGAATAGGTCAAGACGCATACAAGAAAGCAATCAATGGTGATGTAGATGCTGTACTAGATACGTTCCCTGGTGCAAAGGTAGAAGATGATAACGATCTTGACGACAACATACCATTCTAGAAAGGAGTAAGTATGACAATCATTACACGTGAAGGTATGGAGAAAGCTCTCCAACATAACTACGACAATGAAGATACTGAAGCAGAACACATAGCTCAAGCTACTTACATTAAAGAATACTTACGTACTATATTAGCTGAGCAAGTATTCCAAGCTCCGCCTGATCTATCTGGTACAATGAAAGAACATTGGGCTAGACAAACAGAAGAGTATAAGAATCATTTGTTAGCTATGAAACAAACTATCTTTAGCAAAGAGAAAGATAACTTTCGTAGAAAAGATAATGATATGTATTGTTCTCAGTTCCAATCATTAACTAAAGCTGGTGCTTTGTGAGCGATCCTTTAGTTGATAAGGTATGTGAGAAGATGAAACGTAGAGCTGAAGAAGGTATCCTTAAGTATGGGGATACCATGCGTACTGCTAATAAACCTTTTGTTCAATGGATAGTTGATGCTCAAGAAGAAGCAATGGATTTTATTGTTTACTTAGAAAAAATTAAAGAAGGATTAGAATGATCTATGACACCAGAGCAAAACTTATGGGTAGCTGTAGTAGCTACTGCAATACAAGAAGCATTAAAAACTCCTATGGGTAAGACTCGCAAAGGTGTAGAGAAACGACATATAGATTACAATCACATACTGAATGCACGTCAATGGTTAGACAGTAACAGTGATGACTTTAGATACACTTGTCATCTTGCGGGATTAGAACCTGAGTATGTTAAACGTAAGTGGACTATGCTGCAGAGAGGTGACTTGGATGCAAAGAGTTACTTCACAGATAGAACCTATTGAAGCAAAGGATTCCCTTGTGCTACTTTCAATTCATTAATCATAGACTCAAGATAGTTAAGAGCTGCAGTATTAATTTTTATATCAGCTTTCAATCCTTCAATAGACTTGTTAACTTCCGTTAGATCTACTGTCTGATTAACTGTAAACTTTTTCTTTTCAATAACATCTAGTCGTTGATTGAATGTACCCCAGGTATAAAACCCACCACCTATTGCACTCACCAACGCTATTAACATTCCTATTGTTTGTAATTTAGATACCACGTTCATTGATTAACTCCTGTAATTTTAATAATGCTTTGTTTGTTTTATCACGTGCAACGTCAACTTTTATATTGTGTTGTGTAACAGGATCCGTAGACCCTAATGAAACTTGATTAGTATATATAGACTTGTCATACCCAGCTAATACAACTTGATTAAAGAAGTCAGGGTTACCATCATTCAACTGTCTGTTATCAAATAGACCTGCATTGATAGTAGCGTAACTTGATATATCAACTTGATTAGATACCATAGCCCTACTAACTAATTCGTTTACTACTACTAAGGTAGCTTCAATCTTTTCTATTTGGTTAGTAACTTTACTATCAATATAGTTTTCTACTTGAGCAACATCTACAGTTATCTCAGGTTCTTCTTCAACTATATCTTCTTCCACTGTTTCTTTAACAGGCTCTGGTCGTTCTTCTTCAGCTTCTGCCTCGACAACTTCTTCTTGTTCTGGACTACTTGACTCTTGTATTGGTTGCTCTGCAATAACTTCTTCGCTACTGGGTTGCTCTTCAACTGGTTCATCAGGTTGGTCCACCACTTCAATAGGATCGGTCTCTGGTTCTGGAGCTGCGGGTTCAGGTGCAGTTGTTGTTTCCATAACTGGCTCAGGATTGTATGCATTAGTTATATCTTCTGTGTTAAATTCTTCTTCAGGTACTTCAGGCTTAGGTTCAGGCATAGGTATAACTGGTATAGAAGCTACAGTAAATACAGGTTTATCAATCTCTATTTCTTCAGGCTCCCATTTATATTCAGGTACATCTATAACTATTTCTATTTCAGGTGTCTCAATGTCTATAACTATATCTACTAAGTCATCTTCAATATCTACAATTACATCAGCTATATCTTCTACTGCTTGAGGACAAGTGTTAGGTGTACGTTCCCAACAATAAGTGATTGCACTAGAGCTACTGCTTGTAGTAGTACCATAGGTAAGA
>Ga0209279_10000367_pt1 | contig 30580 bp, 25 predicted proteins | sample CoawatmetaG00DNA_3_FD_187508 | JGI IMG/M metagenome (GOLD analysis project Ga0209279, IMG submission 187508) | Marine microbial communities from the West Antarctic Peninsula - Coastal water metaG006-DNA (SPAdes) (version 2) | ecosystem: Environmental > Aquatic > Marine > Coastal ...
CTTCTTCCTCATCTGCAAAAGGACTGGCATCCACTATAAAGAGGCGTATTCCTCTCGCGATTTGAGGTGCTGCCAAACCAACGCCTTGAGCATTGTACATGGTCTCGTACATATTTGTGATCAAAGCCTTAAGACCGGGATAGTCCTGATCTATTTCTTCAGCAACTTTTGTTAATACTGGGTCGCCGTATGCAACTATAGGTAGAATCATGAGCTTAATATATGATGGCAAAGATAGTTATCGCTGGTCTAAATAACGTTCCAAAATAATGGAAGCGGCAACTTTATCCACAGCTCCCTTTTCTCTTCTTTTTGACTTTCTCATACCTCCCTCATAGAGCATCCTTGAAGCTAATTGAGAAGAATAGGTTTCGTCCACTTTTACGACATTAATCAAAGGCCATTTGATTTTTATTTTTGACACCCATGCAGAAACTAACTTACTGCTATCCGTAGACATGCCCTCGATACCGTCTGGATCACCAATCACGATAACCTCAGGCAGCTCTGATGTAATATAGTTTGTCAACTCTTCTAATAAATGTTCCGTTAGAACTGTCTTTAAGGGGAAAGCCATCATTTGCATGGCGTCAGTTTCCGCCATTCCTGTTCTTTTTCCTCCGATATCAAGTGAAACAATTTTAGCCATGTTACAAAGGTAGCCTAAGCCTAACGAAAGCCGTAAGTTTGTAGATAGAGATATTAAGACATGCTAGAATTACAACGTACCATAGAACAAGCTTGGAGCAACCGCGATTTACTTCAAGAAAAAGAGATTCAACATGCCATACGCCAAGTCGTAAATGCTTTAGATGCTGGCACCATAAGGGTTGCGGAGCCTAAAAATGGCACATGGCAAGTGAACGAATGGATCAAAAAAGCCGTAGTTCTTTATTTTCCAATACAGCAAATGGAGACCATCGAAGTGGGTCCATTTGAATTTCATGATAAAATCCCTCTCAAACGCAACTATGCTGAAAAAGGAGTTCGTGTAGTTCCTCATGCTGTCGCAAGGCATGGGAGTTTCATAGCACCTGGAGTAGTAATGATGCCATCTTATATTAATATTGGAGCTTACGTAGATTCTGGTACTATGGTGGACACCTGGACTACAGTAGGCTCATGCGCTCAGATTGGCAAGAATGTTCACCTGAGTGGCGGTGTTGGAATTGGCGGTGTATTAGAACCCTTACAAGCAGCTCCTGTTATTATTGAAGATAATTGTTTTGTAGGTTCTCGTTGTATTGTAGTTGAAGGTGTTCATGTAGAAAAAGAAGCCGTCTTAGGTGCGAATGTTGTGCTCACTGCATCGACCAAAATTATTGACGTAAGCGGTGATGAACCTCTAGAATATAAAGGACGTATTCCATCGAGAAGCGTAGTCATTCCAGGGACTATTCCTAAACAATTCCCTGCTGGTATCTTCCAAGTGCCTTGTGCCCTAATCATAGGTAAACGCAAAGAAAGTACTGATAAGAAAACTTCGTTAAATGATGCTTTAAGAACACATAATGTAGCGGTCTAATGCCCACTAAACTCTCCGTCCTATACCTCAGTTACAATGAAGTCGACATCATCGCACAGTCTTTGGCGAGTGTCGACGCTATAGCAGACGAAATCATATTAATTGACTCTGGATCAAAGGACGGCACGGTGGATATTGCAAAAAAACATGGTGCATTAGTCTTTCATAAGTCCTTAGAGAATTGGGGGCACCAGAGAAACTGGGGATTGCGGAAATGTCAATACCATTGGATACTAGTCATTGATTGCGATGAGGTATTGACTGATCAATTAATCCAAAGCATTAAGCACTTCAAACGAAACGTAACGGAAACCGATCAAATGCCTAGGGCCTTCAAACGAGTTCATTACTTCAAAGGCCAGAAAATGAAATTTAGCGGCTTGCAAAGAGATCTAATAACACGATTGTTACCCACTGGAATGCTGTTTAATGAACTCATGGTTCATGAGAAAATACTAGATCAAGCTGTATTGATTGAGGGCTCTGTAAAGCATTACTCGTACAAGAGTAAAGAGCACTGGCGTGATAAGTTTCAACAATATGCCAAACGGCAAGCCATAGACTACGACGCTAAAACGAGAAAAATAACAGCTTGGCACACTACTATTAAACCTTCCTACAGATTTTTCAAGCACTACGTGGTAAAAGGCGGTATTTTTGACGGAGTATTGGGCTTGGAATATAGTCTTTGGATGTTCCGCGCTGTTAAATGGCGCTATGATGAAATCAAAAAACTTCGCGCTTAAATGAGCACTGGAAACACCTTACAGTTTTTACTTACCGCTGGACTGCTTATCGCTATATACAGCTACAAATGGGCGCTACATTTTCAGTACCTCCGTGTGAAAAACAAGAAGAACCCAGGGCATTGGTTGGACTATTACAAGCGTAATTTTAACCATAAAAATGACAAGCAGTGGTGGAATGAAAGCATACTCTTATTCCCATTGCTGTATCCTATTATCCTTACCGATAATGAGAAAGAAGATTTTTGGCTTTCGAAAATAAAAAGAATAAACATTGTTTTATATGTGCTGCTCATCATTCTTTTATTGACTGGTATTTACTTTGCGAAATCGCCTTCAACGCTCTCCTAATGACTTTATATGCTGACTTTTTGGATAGAGATGTTTTCTCAACTGTAGGACAAACAGCGGATGAGTTAGGCATGCCCTGTTATGTGGTTGGTGGGTTTGTAAGGGATAAGTTTTTAGACCGTCCTATTAAAATGGATCTTGATTTTGTCACTGTAGGTAGTGGAATTGAATTGGCTAAAGCAGTACAAAAAAAATTATCGCCTCGACCAAAACTGAGTGTATTCAAAAGTTTTGGAACCGCACATATGAATCACAAGGGTGTAGACCTTGAATTCGTAGGTGCCCGTAAAGAGAGTTATCAGAGAGACAGTAGGAATCCCATCGTTGAAGATGGAACATTAGCAGACGATCAAAATAGAAGGGACTTCACAATAAATGCAATGGCTATTAGTCTTAATGCCAATCTTTGGGGCGAATTAATAGATCCTTTCGACGGCATAGCTGATCTAGCGAAAAAGCTACTTCGTACTCCATTAAACCCCGATAAAACTTTTGATGATGATCCGCTAAGGATGATGAGAGCTGTTCGATTTGCCGCTCAACTAAATTTCAAAATTGACAGTGCCTCTCTTATGAGCATACGTAAACTAGGGAATAGAGTGAGTATCGTTGCGCCGGAACGCGTAAGTCAAGAGTTGAATAAAATCATGGAAGTTAGTAAGCCAAGCTATGGACTAGGTTTACTTCACACTACGGGTATATTACCACATATTCTACCTGAGATACAAGCGTTACAGGGTGTAGAAGAAATTGAAGGGCACCTTCATAAAGACAATTTCTACCATACGCTAGAGGTGGTAGATAACTTAGCCAAGACTTCACCGAATCTGTGGTTGCGTTGGGCTGCCTTACTACATGATATAGGAAAACCTAAGACTAAAAAATTCATTAAACCAAATGGTTGGACGTTTAGAGGTCATGAATTTCTTGGAGGAAGAATGGTCCCCAAAATCTTCAAGCGTTTACACCTCCCTACCGATGCTCGCATGAAATATGTCATAAAAATGGTGCAAATGAGTTCCAGGCCTGCCTCGTTGGTAGATCAAGATGTTACTGACAGCGCTGTACGCCGCTTGCTGTTTGATTCCGGTGATGATGTAGAAGATTTAATGCTCTTGTGTGAGGCAGATTTAACCACTAAAAATGAACGAAAAAAACGTCGATACTTGAACAACTTTAAGGTGGTACGACGTAAGTTCAAAGAAGTCGAAGAGCGCGATCATCTCAGAAATTTCCAACCGCCCGTAAGCGGTGAGGAAATCATGAAACGGTACAATATTGGTCCAGGTAGAGCAATTGGGCAGCTTAAAGAATTGATAAAAGAGGCCATTTTGGAAGGCGAAATTCCAAATGAAAAAGACGCTGCCATCCAAAAAATGGATGTCGCCGCAAAGAAACTAGGACTGAATATATAATTATGGAAGTATTTCTAAGGGTCATTGCTGATACAGAAGAAACAATTTTAAAAGAAGTACGCATTAAGGGAAGTGCAACAATGCGGTCACTTCACGAACAGCTATTTACCTGCTTCGGACTTGAATCAGGAGAAATGGGAAGTTTTTTCTACAGCACCTCCACATGGGATCAAGGCGAAGAACTCCCGATGTTTGCTATGGATGATGATGGTTCAAGCATGGAAACCATCACGGTAAGCAATTTCTTTAAAGCCACCTCTCATGGTCTTTATGTCTATAATTTTTTAGACATGAACATCTTCTACATCGAAAAGACCAAAGAAGACGAGGAAGAAGGATTTGAAGATTTTGTAATTCTATCCAGTGTGGGAGAGTTGCCTAAGAAGAAGCCTACTGAAACAAGCCAAGCAACGGCAGATCCTTCAGAAATGTCTGAAGCAGAACTTACAGCGCTCTATGGCTTGGATGATTTAGATTCAGGTGCTTTACCAGAAAAAAGTGAGGATGATAGGCAAAGTGAGGAAGATTACTATGAATAAAAATAGATAGCTAAAACTCTCTCTACGGGTAATTTCACATCATCTTTCAGAAATATCTCGCCATTGTAGTGCAACCAAATAGTGGTATTCACCGTAAACAATTCGTTCTGAGCAGAGAATAAGATGGACACTTTGGTATGCTTAAGGTTGCCCAAATAGGTTGCCTTATGAATAGCTTCCGCACGCTGAGACACCTCTCCTAACGATTGCAACACCTCTCCTTTTTCAAAGTGGAGAAGCGCAGTTTGTAATCTTGAAATGTCTTTGGGTAAAGCAGTCATGGTCGTAACAGTGTTCCTCTTAAATTTACGTACTTTAATCCACATATGATCAGATCTACGCTGCGTAATTCTATTTACCGCATTATTTTCGAGGCCAATACAAGAGCTGGTAAGGCTTTTGACATCGCATTATTCGTGGTTATCGGATTTAGTGTGTTTAGTATTATGCTCGAAAGTATACCAAGGTTTCAAGTCTCCGAGTACTTGAAAATATTTTGGATCATAGAATCTTCTACAACGTTAATCTTCACCATTGAATATTTGTTAAGGTTGTGGTCTAGCCCTTCAACGAAATTATACACACGATCGTTCTACGGCGTGATTGATCTACTCTCCATACTGCCCTTCTATTTAAGCGTGCTGCTGCCAGGATCCGCAACATTTACTATTATTCGTTCACTGCGTTTACTCCGTATTTTTCGTGTACTTAAACTCAGCAGATTCTTACTTGAAAGTAATTTACTACTACAAAGTCTCGTGCGTTCCAGTAGGAAGATTGGAGTATTTCTTTTCACTGTGGTACTGCTATGTATCATCATGGGAACCTTCATGTATGCTATTGAAGGACCAGAAAATGGATTTACTTCTATCCCATTGAGTATATATTGGGCAATTGTGACACTAACTACGGTTGGTTATGGCGATATTGCGCCCTCAACGGTGATTGGCCAACTATTAGCTTCCGTTATTATGATTTTAGGGTATGCCATTATTGCAGTACCTACAGGCATAGTTACCGTAGATTTAACCACTAACAACGTTACAAAAACTGATTCTTTACTTTGTAATTCTTGCAACCACAGTCTCACAGCTGAGCATAAATTTTGTTCTAACTGCGGTACTCAACTTTAACTAAATGACAAAAACTTTATTGAACATCTGTGGACCTACAGCAGTAGGAAAGACAGCAACAGCACTACATTGGGCAGCCCATTTCAATTGCCCCATCATCTCCACGGACAGTCGTCAATGTTACAGTGAGCTGGCCATAGGTTCTGCCCCTCCCTCTAAAGAAGAACTCGCAAGCGTACCTCATTACTTTTTAGCCGATCGTAGTGTAGTGGAAGGAACAACCGCGGGTCAATTTGAACAATTCGCCTTAGATAAGTTGGAGGAGCTTTATAAAGAGCATGATGTCGTTATTGCTGTCGGTGGATCCGGAATGTATATTGACGCGTTACTTCATGGTTTAGATCCGTTACCTACAGATGCCAATATCAAAGCTGAACTAGAGGCACGTGCAGAAACAGAAGGCCTTTGGGAATTGATGAAAGAACTTCGCGAAAAAGATCCAAAACATGCAGCTAAAGTAGATGCGCGAAACTCCCGTAGAGTAATTCGTGCCCTTGAAGTAATCTATGCTTCTGGAAAAACATATAGTGAACAGTTACACCATACACCTAAAGAACGTCCGTTTAAAATCGTGAATTGGGTACTAGAAATGGATAGAGAAGAATTATACGGTCGAATTAACGAACGTGTTCACAGCATGATCACCTTAGGTCTTGAGGATGAAGCTCGCGGCTTAGCAGAACATCAGGAGCTACCTGCACTTCAAACCGTAGGATATAGAGAATGGTGGCCTTATTTCAAAGGTGAATATGATATCGACCGCACCACTGAGCTGATCCAGCAATTCAGCCGTAGATATGCAAAAAGGCAGATGACCTATTTCAAACGTTTTACGGGTGCCCATTGGATAAAACCAACCGATCTGAACAAGCAAGAGGAACTTTTGCGCGAGGCTGGCCTAGTGAAGTGATCCAGATAGATTCAAATAGAAGGAATTACCTGGGTCGTTTTTCGTGGCCATTTCAATCTGTTTATTTTGTCTTTCAGCAACTTGATCAGTTATGGCGCGGGAGGAAAACAACGTCTACCCTAGTACCATCAATTTGCATCGGTAATTTCCAAGCAGGCGGAACTGGAAAAACCCCCATGGTTCAATGGACTGCTAAGGCGCTGTCTAACGCAGGCTATTCACCCGTTATTGTAACTAGAGGTTACAGAGGCGAGCTTAATAAAGTTGCGACCCTGGTACGTACTGAACATACCGCAAAAGCCGTAGGTGACGAAGCTAAATTTCATTCGGGATTTTTTCCAGTGGTCATCGGAAAAGATCGGATAAAAGCATGTACTCTCGCTGCACAATATTGTGCTTTGCAGAAACTGCATAAACCTATACTGGTATTAGATGATGGATTACAACATTACCCGTTACATATTGATTTCAAGGTCGTTTGCACAAAAAGCTCTTCTCCCTTTTGGAGGGATACATTATTACCCACAGGTAGGTTAAGACAGGTCCCTCATTCGAAATGTGATGCGATTGTAGTGCTTGGAAACGCCATACCGAATGGATATTCCATGGGAACGGACTTATTTCATTTTAAATTAAAAATCAAATTAATACGAGGAACACGTCTTGCCGGACTCCTGGTGAGTGGGTTGGCTAATAATGATGCATTTTCTGACCATCTTAAAAATGAAATAGGGCTATCCAGAGTCGATATGTTAAGTTATAAAGACCATTACAACTATAGCTCTAAAGATCTGAAAATCATGGAGAAAAGAAGTGCTTCTTATAACTATCATGTGCATTGCACCACGAAAGATGTCTCTAAAATTGAAGCGCTTATTTCCCAATCAAATTCGCCAATAATACTAAGTGTTTGGGACACAGAACCTGTCTCAAGCGATGACAATTCTACCCTGCTTGAAGCAATGGTAGAAAGGATTGAGTATGTCTCTCATAATCGACTTAAAAAATCAAGTCGAAAAGCGTAAATTAGCCGACTAATCATCATGCTATGCCTAGTATTTACGACACTTACGAACCCGTAATTGGTCTTGAAGTTCATGTTCAGTTAAGCACAAAAAGCAAGGCTTATTGTGGCGATGCTACCTCTTATGGTGCTTCACCCAATTCACAAGTAAGCCCCATTAGCCTAGGTCACCCAGGTACATTGCCAATGTTCAATAAAGACGTAGTCAATTACGCCGTTAAATTGGGGATCGCTTGTGACTGTGACATTAGAGAACGGAATGAATTTGCGCGTAAAAATTACTTTTATGCAGATCTTCCAAAGGGCTATCAAATCACCCAGGATACAACTCCTATCTGTACCGGTGGTTTCATTCGTATTAAAACTGCAAAGGGTACTGACAAGAACATCAACCTGACCAGAATCCATATGGAAGAGGATTCAGGGAAAAGTATACACGATATTGACCCATTCAACACCCTAGTTGACTTAAACCGTGCGGGGATTCCATTGCTAGAAATGGTCTCAGAACCAGAAATTAAAGATGGCGAAGAAGCGTATAGTTATCTCAGTGAAATCAGAAAACTAGTGCGTTACCTGGATATCTCCGATGGTAATATGGAGGAAGGATCTCTTCGTTGTGACCTTAATATATCAGTCCGAAAAAAGGGAGTGGAAAAGTTTGGAACTAAAGTAGAAGTGAAGAATATGAATTCCTTCCGTAATGTTCAGAAGGCCATCGATTATGAGGTCATTCGTCAAATAGATATGATCGAGTCTGGGGAAAGTATACAACAGCAGACACGTACTTATGACGCAGCAAAGAATAAAACTATCGGCTTACGAATTAAGGAAGACGCACATGACTATCGTTACTTCCCTGAGCCAGATCTCGTGCCTGTTGTTATTCCTAAGAGCTACGTAAATGATGTCCGAACGCAGATGCCGCTGCTCCCTTACGAGCTATTTAAAAAATATACTCAAGAGCTTAAACTAAGTGAATACGATGCCTTTGTCCTAACCGATAATAAGGAGTTTGCTTTATTTTTTGAGCAGATGATTATGCATACCACGAACTATAAGGCAGCGACAAACATGATGATTGGTCCAATTAAAAGTTGGATGAACGAACAAAGTGTGGACATCGCTCTTTTTCCGATATCACCTACACAGCTCGCAACCATTATTGCCCTTGTAGATGAAGGTCAAATTTCTACGACAACTGCAAATCAGAAACTTTTCCCGGCCCTATTAATTGAGCCTAATGCGAACCCTAGATTACTTTGTGAAAGAAATGGATGGTTGCAACAGGGTGATGCAGATCAGTTGTCACAGTGGGTAGATCAAGCATTAGCTAGCTATCCGGATAAAATAAAAGAGTACCAAGAAGGAAAAAAAGGATTGATTGGACTCTTCATGGGTGAAGTCATGAAATACAGTCAGGGAAGTGCAGATCCTAAAAAAGCAAGTGCCTTACTAAGGGAAAAACTAGATGCGTAACCTCATTTTTTCGCTTGGGTTTATCACTGTTTTACTATTCCTAAATTCTTGTACAAAACAGAGCAATACCCTTATTCACTTTGACTCCATAGAGCAGGGTAGTTATACCGTTCAGATGCGTCAAGCCGACGGCAGCTTTGATACGGTAGATACGCTCGGTATATCTGGCAATGATGTTTTTGAGATTGCTTTCGATACCTTGAGAATGATAAGCTTCATTCCTCTTGAAGGTGAGCTGCCGGTGGTACACGCCATTGTAGGGCCTAAAACAAAAGACTTATATATCAACCGTCAGGGTTACATACGCGGAGACAGGGAAAATAATTGGCTTGCCACTCAACGTAAAATGCAGCTTGACCTCCTAAGGTTTATAGACAGTTTAGACGTAATAAAAGAAACCTACAATGATAGTAGCACATTCCATGGTTTAAAGGCATTAGATAGTGCCTTCTTTACTTATGCGGATGCCTATCGTGGTCGTATTGTTGACAGCATCATGCAGGCACCAGCACTGCTATCCAATCTCATGGCAATCTACCATAGAATTGGCAATAAGCCTGTGATTGACTATATGGTAGATAGAGATGCATTAAGTAACATGGCTGACGCACTAGATTCCGCTTACGCAGGAAGTGCCGACGTCGCTGCCTTCAGACTTTGGATCACAGAATTTGAAGAAACCTATCAATTCACTTTAAGCGTCGAAGAGGCAGCTGAGAAATTTATTCCTGGTCATCCCTTTCCTGAATTGACCTTGGAAACGCCCCAAGGAGTTTTGACCAATATTCCTAAAATGAGTCTTGACAATCAGGTCATTGCTATCTGGGCCTCATGGTGCGCACCTTGTAGAACCGAGTTGAAAGGATATACAAAATCAAATGATATCAACAACTGGATGTTCCTCTCTCTAGACGGTCTTCCTCAACAACGCAGTCCGCTAGGTGAGTGGTACGAAGCAATTGTGACAGATGAACTAAAAGGAACACATTTGAGTGATCTAGGAGGGTCTAGAAGTATCATCATCCAATCTTTAGGCATACGTGAGCTTCCGGTTTATTTCAAAGTAATTGATGGAATAATTACGCAAAGGGTGACTTCACTAAAAGAACTAAAACTGTGATACTTAAACAGAACAGGCTCCTATTTAGATGTTCCTGCTCTATCTATAACTAACCTAATGTGTGCCAAGTGATGCTGCCCATGCCACGCATACATCTGTACGCTTTCCTTCATCGTATATTCACGCTTTTCTTCCATATGGAAATAACTTTTCTCCCATCCTGCAGGCGTTATTCCATTTAAAAAACTCACCCATCTTTCATGGAGACTTGCGAGCAATATCACGCTAAGGAAAGGATCGGTGGTATAATCAGGTAACAACGCATAAGTATCCTGTGAATAGCCAGGGACCTTCGGGGTAGCAATTGCTGTAACCGCCAATCGCTGTCTGTTAAATCCATTCATATGGGAATCTGCCATATGGTGAACCAACTGCCTAGGAGACCATCCTCCATCTCTATATGGCTCATCCCATTGCTCCACTGACATGTCTTTGGCAAAAGCCATAAGTTGGTTTGGCATTCGACCCAACACCGCAATACTACTTTCTATACGCTCCTCCCCTGCAGCCAAATCGATAGACGGCTTGCCTATGGGGTATTTTAAGAATTCAATATCCATGTGTTAAATATACTTCGTAGTTATAACGTCAGATGGTATCCAACAAAAAAGGCTCTGCTATCGCAGAGCCTTTTTTGTTGGTTAAGTTTAGTTAATGAGCGATCATTAACCTTGAATAAGAATCTGATTTACCTTGAATTCCAATAATGTATAGACCATTGCTTAGGCCTGTAACATTCAATTTGAATTCTTGACGACCAGAAGTGCTCGCATTTATTGCACTAGTCCGAACCGTACGGCCATTCAAGTCTACCACCTCAGCAGTATAGTTTCCCTCTGACAACTCTAATTCCATCGTTGTATAATCTACCGCTGGATTAGGGAACAGTTTCATTCCCTCATCAGTAAGGTCTAACCCACTATTCTCTTGAACACTGATTGGACGCGAAGTCATTAGACTGGTTGTTTGGAAGGTACCACGACCGAAAGTACCCGCGAATATATCTCCTTCTTTTACCTCTATATCATTGGTACTGCTCTTGTTTGTTCTGTATTGTTTGAGCGTAAATACTGGTACTCTAGCGAGACCTGAATTATCAGCACTCCAGGAAGGACTCGTTACATTAATATTATCAGTAGAGAAAATACCAAATTCAGTTCCGATAATGACGTTTGCACTTTCCCCTTTATCAAAAGTAGAGGAGTAGACAGGGAAGTTACCCAGATTTCCATCTTTGACAATAAAGTTTGCATTAGACGAAGTAGCATTCGTACTGTAGTATACAAAATTCTGATTTCCATAATTACCTAAAGTAAACAAGACACGGTCATTGTTATTAGGATCAACAGCTATGCTAGTTACCCTACGTCCTGCGACCATTTGAATCAAGTCTACCTGAACATCTACTTGACCGCTATCTAGATCAGCAGAGGTGTACGAGCGTGCGTTTGAAAGTCCTGAGATACGGTAAATTCTACCGTTCTCCGTCCCTATCCATGCATAGTTACCATCCGCACTTACCTCGACAGCTTGAACTGTACCAGTGACATTTGCTAATTTATACCAATCCGGAGTAATACTGAAGTCTAGTGCACCACGAGTCATCCAAACTGAGCCGCTAAAACCTACAATAAACATACTGCTTACAGGATCTTGAACAATCACACTATCACCCATGCCCAAAGCACTTGAGATGGTATACTTGAAAGGCAGGCCATTTGTATTAGAACCTAAAACCAATTCTGAACCAGTAGCATAACTTACATCGACTTTAGCAATAATTTCTACTGCTGGTGAATTATTGAAAACCACCGTAAAATCGCCAGTGATCGCATCAAAAGATCCTACACCATCTCCACTCAGATTTCCATTAGCATCCGAAGTAATCAGTAAAGTTCCACTGGTTACTCTAAAAGTAGCAGCATTCATTAACGCACTCTCTTGAATAGGTTTGATGTTTGACGTAAAAGTATCCTGTCCTGCATTCGCGAATCCTAAAGATCGTATTGCTTGAATTACTTTAAACTGCACTGAATCTGAACTCAATGCATCATTGCTATTTTCATGCAAATAGAAAGGAGTCATCCATGAACCAATTCCAGTAGCAGAGCGCGTATCCCAAAATGAACTAAAGGTTTGGCCCTTGTTCTCGCTTCTTCCTATTCTTCCTTGCTGATATTCTGTGAAATAAATTTTAGGTACTAGCCAAGAGATCGTAGAGAATCCACCATCACCAGAAAAACCATCTACACCGCCTAAACTACGACCGGTATTTGGTGTGTTTCCGGAGTCGTCCATAACGAAACTACCATTATCCTGTGTCCCGCCTATTACATGACGGTCTGAAGAGATGCCAATGTTGTAAAATTGGGTAGTGGCATAATTTTTATTAAGGGTCTGCCATGTAGTACCTGCATTGTTTGAAAAATAGATACCCCCGTCATTTACGATATACACCTTCATGCTGTCCGTTGGATGCCAAACTACATCATGATTATCAGAATGAATATTAAAAGGGCCAAAACCATTTACTTGATTCCAACCTTGTCCTAGTTCCCATTCCCAAACGGTAATACCTCCGACAATTATTCTATTTTTATTTGCTGCGTCAACCCCAACAGCTAAATCATATTCTCCTTGACATTGAGAAGAACAAAAGGGATCAAAATAAGTTGATTTTTGACCTATTTTAGACCAAGTATCCCCACCATCTGTGGTCCGATAAACGCCACCTAGGGCGTTAGAAGATGTGATAAATACAGCATAAACATAGTCTGCATCATTTCTTGCAGAAGCAAACATCACACGTCCACCACTACGCGGTAGACTTGTTGAGTTAGCGCTAGATTTACTAATCTCTTCCCAGGAATCAAATCCATCACTAGATTTGATGATTCTACCACCGAGAGTTGCCCAGATGCTACCACCTGCATCAATGTTAACATCCCAACAGGTTCCATTAGAACCAATACCTGAGATTGGATTGTCCCATGTAGTTCCTGCATTCTTTGATCGACGAATACCTGCACTAGTCGCCATGTAGAGTATATCATTATCAGATGGATCAGTAACAATCACACCGATAGATGAAAAACTTGCAGTAGCCGACAATTGACTAAACGACGTTTCACTAGCTCCTTTTTTAAAGACACCAGCACCTGGAAAACCTGATGATGTAGAAGCACCATAACCGGTCGTCCATGTATTGTAAAGCCCCTCACCTGTACAGTAATAGACATCTCCATTAACAGAGTACGCCACAGACATGACGGCAAGGTTTTCTTGCTCAGGATTAACTTCTGACCAACTTAGGCCTGAAGTGTTGCTAAAGTATAACCCTCCACTAACAGAACCAGCATACATTTCTGAGGGAGTGCTTGGGTTTATAGCGAAGCCACGCGTTCTACCACCTCTATTGTCTGGTCCACGCTCAGCCCAGGAAAGACCTAGTGAACTTTCAGGCGCATTCTTCAAGCCCTCAATAGCACTTAAAATATCCTCTTGATTAACTTCACCAGTAACTTGGTTCGCACGTAACCCATGCAAGTAAGCAGCAGCGCCGGCAGCACCTTGCTCGTTTTGAATCCTTGGCTGGTATACTGACTCCTGTGACGGAATCACGAATAATACGGCGGCAATTAATAGAGTGCCTAAAATGGCGAATTGTATTCCTTTTTTCATGTGTAGTAAAGTAACTCTGTTTCTTATTTTATAAAAATAAGGTCTAAACCTCATTATAGCAAGTGCTTTTCTGCATGATATGAACTGCGAACTAAGGGTCCACTTTCTACATGTTTAAAGCCCATTTTTAATCCAATTTCTTTTAATCTTTCAAATACTTCTGGCGTAACAAACTCAACAACAGGGAGGTGCCTAGATGTTGGCTGAAGATATTGTCCTATGGTCACTACATCAACATCTGCCTTACGTAGGTCCTTCATTGCATCTAAAACCTCGTCTTCCGTTTCACCCAAGCCCAACATGATACCACTTTTGGTCCTTTGGATGCCTTTTTCTTTTAAATACTTGAGCACCGATAAGGATCGGTCAAATTGAGCTTGAATTCTTACTTTTCTTGTTAATCTACGAACCGTTTCAATGTTGTGACTCACTATTTCCGGGTTCGCTTCTATAATTCTGTCTACATTATGTAACTCACCTTTGAAGTCAGGAATCAAAGTCTCCATGGTCGTATTTGGAGATATTCTTCTAATGGCATCAACAGTTTCCTTCCATATTATGGATCCGCCATCTGCCAAGTCATCTCTGTCTACAGAGGTTAAAACTGCATGTTTGATTTGCATGAGCTTAACACTCCGGGCAACCTTCTCCGGTTCTTCCCAATCTACAGAGAGAGGACGGCCAGTAGCGACATTACAGAAACCACAAGACCGCGTACATATGTTGCCTAAAATCATGAATGTCGCAGTACCTGCACCCCAGCATTCGCCCATGTTCGGACAATGACCTGATTCACAAATCGTGTGAAGCTTATATTTATCAACTAAACCACGGACATTTTTATAATTCTCACCCGTTGGCAATTTCACACGCAACCATTTCGGTTTTTTGACGCGCTGTGTTGCTCCTTGTTTAGTTTTTATGTCGGGTTGATCTACCATATTTCTAAAACCTTAAAAACCGTTTCTTGTTCACGCTTCAGCCAAGCTTTTACGCCAAATATTAATTGTATCCTCATTAACACCTTGATGAGAGGCGTGCGCGTGAACTTTTCCTTCTTTAATTACGATCAGCTGTGGACTTTGATGTTGCACCTTCAAATCCTCAGCTAAGGCCAAAGAAAGAGGTCTTTGAGCAACAACATCTATGTACACCCACTGGTCCCCTTCTTCAAGCTCCGACAGTAAGAGGCGTTTCATCGCGAACAGACTGACACTACACCGAGTGCTGTGCTTGTAAATAAAAGTAGTCCCTTTATAACGAAGAATACCCGCTAATTCCTCGAAGGATTGCGGGTATAAAAAAGGAAGTCCAACTTTGGACTCCTTGTTCTTATCCTTGTTGCGTAGGAAGCTCAACATGAGAATAAGATGGACATTTTTCAGCAGTGCCACAAGAAGTGAGTGCGAGGGTTGCAATGATCACAACGGCAATGGATAATACCTTTTTCATAGTTTAAAACTTGCGTTTTACTTAAATTGCGAATTGTAAAAATAACGTTCATAGACCAAACTTCTTACTCAATGAGCACATTCCTTTCCACAATAGTACCTAAATCTTGGAATGAGTTTTTCAAAGAAGAACAAACTAAGCCTTATCTGACAGATCTAGAGGGCTTTTTAACGACTGAGTATGCGACGAAAAAAATCTATCCGAAACAGGATTTAATCTTTAACGCCTATGCACACTGTAGACCAACAGATGTGAAATGCATTCTGTTAGGCCAAGATCCCTATCACGGTGCTGGTCAGGCAAACGGACTTTCCTTTAGCGTTTCCTCAAAGAGTAAAACCCCACCTTCATTAAAGAATATATTCAAGGAATATTGTGACGATTTAAACCAACATGAACCCAAGAATGGTGAACTGACCCATTGGGCGAAAAACGGCGTGCTTTTACTCAATACGGTATTAACCGTAGAGGAATCAAGGCCCGGTTCACATGCGAAAAAGGGATGGGAGCAATTCACATTAAATTCAATAAAATTTGTCCTAAAACACCAGCCTAATACTGGCTTTATTTGTTTGGGTATGCCTGCACTTAGATTAGCTGAAAAAGTGATTTTGGAACTTGACACCAGTTCTCCTATACTCATAAAAGCGCCGCACCCCTCGCCGTTAAGTGTATACAGAGGGTTTTATGGGTCGAAGCCTTTCTCAAGATTTAACGAAGAACGCGAAAAACGAGGCCTAGAAGTCGTACATTGGGCACTGCCGTCTAACGGACAAAAAACTTTGTTCTAAACTGATAAACAACTACTTACATGAGTGATCCATGGATCTATTTTTTGGTTCTAAACATCGCGCTAGTCGCTTATTTCCTGCTGCGTCAAAACAGGACTTCAAAAAGCGAGCCTGTATCCTTTAACTCCAATGAACTACCAGGCTGGATTCAAAGTCAATTAGAAGACGCGAAATTAAAACTCGAGAAAACCGAAGATGCACTTCGTAGATCTGAAGAAGAACTCAAGAACATTCAAATACAGAGTGCGAAAAATCATAGCGCACTAAGCGCTGAATTAACCGCGAGTCAAGAAAGATTACAAGACCAAAAAAATACTTTTGAGATTCAAAAGAAAGAGGCTGCTGCGGCAAAAGAGCAAATGACTAATGAATTTAAGGTACTGGCTAGTCAAGTTCTTGAAGAGAAATCAACGCAGTTTAAAGCAACGAATTCGGAAGCTATAGACAAACTTCTTGCTCCATTTAAACAAAAGCTAACTGACTTTGAAAGTACTGTAAAGGAGAGCCACAAAGAGGAGCTTAAAAATTCCGGAGCCTTGATGGCTAATATCCAAACCCTGCAGAATATGAATGCCCAACTATCTGCAGAAGCAAGTGGATTAGCGAAGGCTTTGCGTGGCGATACCAAGAAACAAGGTAACTGGGGAGAATTTGTGCTAGAACGTGCACTAGAAATGAGTGGTCTAGGCAAAGACAAAGAATACTTCGTTCAAAACAGTGAAACTACAGCAGAAGGCAAAAGGCTTCAGCCTGATGTGATCATTCAGCTGCCTGAAAACAAAAAAATCATCATCGACTCTAAGGTAAGTCTTGTTTCATGGGATAATCATGTGAATGCCGAGAATGATGAATTGGCTCAAACCAGCATGAAGGCCCTTGTCGTTAGTATTCAGAACCATATTAAAGGGCTGGGTGAAAAAGATTACCCTCAGCTTTATGGAGGAGATACGCCAGAATTTGTCCTGTTATTTATTCCTATCGAAGCTGCTTTTATGGAGGCTACAAAATTTGACGGTGGTTTATATGAATATGCTTTTTCGCGAAAAATAATATTAGTTTCTACTTCTACCCTACTAGCGACCTTAAAGACTATCGCTATGGCTTGGCGTCAAGAGAAACAGACCAAAAACGTAATTGAAATTGCCGAGGCTGGAGGAAAGCTCTATGACAAATTTGTTGGGCTTAGTGAAGACCTCACACGACTAGGCCAGCAATTCAAAACAGCGCAAAATACCTACCAAGACACTATGAATAAAATGGTAGAAGGCAGGGGTAACCTCATTTCACAGGTAGAACGACTGAAAAAGCTGGGAAGTAAGACTAAAAAAGAATTGGACAATAGATTAGTAGATCGTGCAGATCTAGGTGAATATTCAGATAAAAAAATTGAGGACAAATCCTCAGAACAGTAAACATGACAAACGATCAACTTATATACGGACTACGTCCTATTCTTCAGGCAGTTCAAGACAACCAAACCATTGAAAAAGTATTCCTTCAAAAGGGACTTAGTGGATCTTTGTACGCTCAACTTGAAGGTACACTCAGAGATGCTGGTATTGAACCTAAATATGTTCCGGTAGAGAAACTTGACAGAGTTACCAGAGGAAATCATCAAGGTGCTGTTGCTTACCTGAGCCCTATTGACTTTTTTGATTTGGAGGAAATCATAGTTGCTGCTCAAGAACAAGGGAGGGTGCCATTAATTCTAGCACTTGACAGAATTACCGATGTAAGGAATTTTGGAGCCATCGCCCGGACAGCTGATTGCTGCGGGGTTGACGCCATTGTGATTCCGAAGAACGACAGTGCGCCCGTCAGTGCTGATGCGATTAGAACCTCAACGGGTGCGCTTCTTGAAGTGCCCGTATGTAAAGTCGCTCATATGAAAGATGCTTTGTTTTTAGCACAAAGCTTGGGATTAAAGGTAGTTGCAGCTACAGAGAAAACAGAAACAGACATGTATGCCGCTCCATTTAAAGAGGGCTGTATGTTAATCATGGGAAACGAAGAAACAGGTGTGCACAAGAGTTTAATTCAACTTTCTGATGCCCAAGCCTTAATTCCTATGTCCGGGCAGATCAATTCACTGAACGTTAGTGTCGCTACAGGTGTGCTACTTTATGAGGCGGTACGCCAAAGAAAAGCTTAGAAAGATGAAACAAGTTGCACTTGCTTTACTAATGCTGACTAACCTTGCGGTGAATGGACAGTTCAATTGTCAAAACAACAAGTTTGCGCCTGTTTACCAATCAACCACACCAATCAACTATAATTCAAGGTCAGATACAGCCAATCTTACATCGTTAAAACTTGATGTCGATGCAAGGGGATTTGATAACGACCAGCTTATCGGGAAGGCTGAATATCAAATAGATGTGATCATAAATTTCACACAACTACGCTTCGATCTCCTTGGATTTACCGTAGATAGTGTGATCTCCATAAATGAACCCTTGGTGTTCCACCAGTCTGGTGAGCATCTCATTGTTTCAGATACAGCGTTGGCAGGAGATTCATTGAATTGGACCATCTACTATCACGGGGCAACCACTAAAGATGCTAGCGGATGGGGGGGTATGCATCACGACGGCGCCTATGATTATAATTTAGGTGTTGGTTTCGCTGCGAATCCTCATGTTTACGGACGGAGTGTTTTCCCTTGCTTTGATAATTTTATTGAAAAGTGCATTCTAGAAGAAATGAACATTACCACCTCAAGTAGTAATGTTGGTGTAAGTAACGGTATTCTAAGCAACGTAGATACCCTGATAACAGGAGATTTAGTGTGGCATTGGAAAGGCCAAGCACCCTTACCCTCTTACCTCGTAAGTATCGCAGTTTCTGACTATCAAAAACAGAGTTGGAGCCATGGAGGTATACCATTTGAAATTTATGGCAGAACGCAAGACACGGCCAATATGACTGCCGGGTTTGTTCATTTAAATGATATCTACGATGCATTTGTTCATGAGTTTGGCCCGTACCCCTTCGAAAAGGTAGGTTACGCGCTTACCATCACAGGCGCCATGGAGCATGCCGGAATGATTCATTTACCACGAACATTAGCCAATATAAACCTGAACGGAGAAGACATCATAGCACATGAGCTTGCCCATATGTGGTTTGGTAATGCAATCACCACCTCAACGGCACAAGACATGTGGATTAATGAAGGATTCGCTGAGTTTGGGTCACACTTTTATGAGGAAAAGATCTATGGCCGATCGAAATATGTTAGCACCGTACAAAAAAACCAAGGGGTCGTACTAAAACAGGCTGCTTTAAGCGATGGAGGTCATCTTGCGTTAAGTGGCGTCAATCAGAATCAAACTTACGGCATGCACACGTATCAAAAAGGCGCTATGGTAGCGCATAACTTAAGGGAATATCTTGGAGATTCGCTATTCTCACATGGCATGAAACAACTCATTGCGCTAAAGACGTATGGAAACTATGATGTCGATAGTTTCAAGCAAACGTTAGAGAATGCTACCGGAACAAGCTTAACCGAATTTTGGTTGGATTGGATTTATACGCCAGGATACCACGGCATCATACCGCATAAAAAGACCTCATTTACAGCTGGACAGCAACCAATTAGATTGCATCGTATTCAGAGCAATGTTCCCAACGGAGCATCTGCTCAAGGAAAATCAACACCGATATGGCTTTATAAACACAGCTATAATTCAGGCTACCAGGGTAAAGTTTTTTTAGGATATTCTGGTGATTTTTCCCCTAATTATCAGGGAACACAAGATCTCCATGGCGGTGCTGATTGGTTGAGTATTAATGACAGTGCCGAGTCTTTAGGAACCTCTGTCTATGATTCTTTTGAATGGTCGGAATTATCAGGCACTAAAACTTTAACAAATACGGGGGTAAAAATCACACCGACAAGTAATCCAAATAACCTGAACGGAAGGTTCTATGTCTGGCACCATCGCACTGAAGGCATGTATAGTGGCTCTGGTGAAATTGGGTCTAACCACGTTTACTTTATCGGGTATGAAGGAAGCCATGACCCACCGCTCGCAACCACCACGACCCTACCCTTTGAAGTAACGATCAAATACAATAAAAATCAAACCCAAGGCGGTCTTGATTACGATCTCTCCAGCATTTCGGGAGATTCACTCACTCTGTGTCATTTTAAAACTGGGGAGCTTCCTAGTGCAGGTATTGCCTTAAGTAATGTGACGAATCAAACCGTGGGGAACTTTGGAGTTGGTAATTTGACTTTCACCCCACAGTTGCTCAGTGGATTTTATCGGACTGGTAAGGCCAAATACGGTCTTAGCGCGGAGGACGGATCGGAGAATCCAATTAGAATATATCCCAATCCAAGTCAGGACCTCTTAAAAATAGATGGTTTTCAATCGGGATTAAATGTCGCTACTGTACAAATATTTGAAACGAATGGGGTACTGGCGCTATCAAGAGTTTTAACTGTCAACAAGGGTTCCGTAGAATTATCAATCAAAGCCATCCCCAACGGAGCATATACCATACGCATTAACGACCTATCCAGGTCAATTAGCATCTTACGCTAACAAAAATATCTAACGGCATGGACTTAACACAGTATCAGAAACTTATTCATGATGTGAATAATCATCTCACCGCAGCTGCACTGCAAGTTGAAGTTATCTCCTTATTACCTGCAGAAGAACACGTCGAAAGATTCAATGTAATCAATAGAGCGCTGAAACAAGCCGGCGGCCTGCTGCTGGATTTTAAGCCCGAGGACGACTAAATCACATGCTTAATAGTACCGGACAATGATCACTACCGAAGACATTATTTAATATTTCACTATTCTTGACCTTGACCATAAGCGACTCGCTTACTAGGAAATAATCAAGCCTCCAACCTACATTTCTTTCTCTTGAACCTCCTCTATAACTCCACCAACTGTACTTTACTGTAGTTGGATTTAGGTGGCGGTATGTATCTACTAAACCGCTATTTAGCATTGTTGTGAGGCCATCTATTTCAAGCTGGGTATAGCCTGGAGTTTTATTATAATTTGGCTTTGGATTTTTAAGGTCAATCGGCTGATGGGCAACATTTAAGTCTCCACACACCACTACAGGCTTTGAGCGTTCTAAATCTTTTAAATACGCTAAAAACGCTACATCCCAATCCTTAGTTCTATACTCAAGGCGCTTTAAACCACTGCTCGCATTAGGAACGTAAGCGGTAACCACAAAATAATCTTGAAATTCAGCGGTTATCACCCTTCCCTCATTATCGTGTTCCACGATGCCTAGTCCCATTTTCACGGACAAAGGGAGCTCTTTAGACAGGATAGCTGTACCACTATATCCCTTCTTATCAGCACTGTAGGCATACAAGTGATAACCCGTTAGCCCCGAAAGTGCCTCCGCAACCTGTTCAGGCGTAGCTTTTGTCTCTTGGAGACAGACTACATCGCAGTCTAAGCTGTTAAGATCTTGAAGAAGTGTTTTTCCCGCACAAGCACGAACTCCATTAACGTTAAAGGATAATATTTTCATTACATGTTTCTTCTATATTGACCACCCACGGAGAATAAGGCGTCTGTAATTTGTCCAAGGGAACAATACTTCGAGGCCTCCATCATTAGTTCAAAAATATTATCGTTTTTCACTGCGGCCTCCTTCAGTGCAATTAACATAGCGTCTGAGCGATCAGAATTACTTTTGTGCAAATCTTCGAGCATCGTTATTTGATACTCTTTTTCCACAACAGTAGCACGTATCACCTCGTCTGGAGTAACCGTAGGCGAACCATTTTTACTCAAAAATGTGTTTACACCAATAATGGGGAATTCTCCGGTATGCTTAAGTGTTTCATAATATAAGCTTTCCTCTTGTATTTTCCCTCTCTGGTACATGGTTTCCATAGCACCCAATACTCCGCCTCTTTCTGTAATTCTATCAAATTCTAATAAAACGGCTTCTTCGACTAACTCCGTTAACTCCTCGATAATGAATGACCCTTGAATGGGGTTTTCATTTTTGGTCAATCCTAATTCCTTGTTGATGATCAACTGAATAGCCATCGCACGTCGGACACTTTCCTCTGTTGGCGTTGTGATTGCCTCGTCATAAGCATTCGTATGAAGTGAATTACAATTGTCATAAATCGCATACAAAGCTTGCAACGAGGTACGAATGTCATTAAAATCAATCTCTTGGGCGTGTAAACTTCTGCCTGAGGTTTGAATATGGTATTTCAACATCTGAGAACGTGCATCTGCTCCATATTTATTCTTCATCGCATGTGCCCATATTCTTCGGGCGACACGACCAATAACAGCATATTCAGGATCTATTCCATTACTAAAGAAGAAGCTCAGGTTAGGTGCGAATTTATTGATATCCATACCTCTACTCAAGTAATACTCTACATACGTAAAACCATTCGCCAAGGTAAAGGCCAACTGCGTAATAGGATTAGCTCCGGCCTCAGCAATATGGTAACCCGAGATCGAGACACTGTAAAAATTACGGATTTGCTGGTCTATGAAATACGACTGAACATCTCCCATCAATCTAAGTGCAAATTCTGTAGAGAAAATACAGGTATTCTGTGCTTGATCTTCTTTTAAAATATCAGCCTGAACAGTTCCGCGAACAGATTTTAACGTTCGAGTCTTTATCTCTTCGTACGCCTGTTGATCCAACACTTGATCCCCAGTGATACCCAAAAGCATAAGACCTAATCCATCATTACCCTCTGGTAATTTTTCCTGATAATATGGACGTTGTAGCCCCTTGTCATCAAACGATAATTTTAGAATTGATTCTACCTTAGACTGTAATTTATGCTCTTTAATGTATAATTCACATTCCTGGTCAATTGCCGCATTCATAAAGTAAGCGAGCAACATAGGTGCAGGACCGTTAATGGTCATAGATACAGACGTTAACGGCGAGGTTAACCTGAAACCTGAATACAGCTTTTTGGCATCGTCTAAACAGCAAATACTCACCCCCGCATTACCGATTTTCCCATAAATATCAGGTCTGCGATCAGGATCATTCCCGTACAGCGTAACGGAGTCAAATGCCGTTGATAGACGTTTCGCTGGAAGCCCTAAGGAAACGTAATGGAAACGCTTGTTTGTTCGTTCGGGGCCACCTTCCCCTGCAAACATTCTAGACGGATCTTCACCTTCGCGTTTAAAAGGATAGATCCCGGCAGTATAGGGGAATTCGCCAGGAACATTCTCTGTAAGCAACCATCGAAGAACTTCGCCCCAACTTTTGTATCTAGGGAGTGCCACTTTTGGGATTTGACTATGTGACAAGCTCTCTGAATGCGTCTCAATCTGAATCTCCCTACCGCGAACTTTAAAGGAATACACAGGATCTTTGTAGCGTTTTTTAGTAGCTTCCCATTGCTGGATTTTTTCCCAATTATGGGGATTGAAATCCATTTTAATTCGATCGAACGACAACTGCAGCTGAGCAACCAACTCTTCATCTTCCAAAGTCTCCATGCTCCTGTGTAAAGCGTAGAGTTTATCTGCGACCTCTACCTGTTGCGCAATACGATCCTTATCAATACGATGACTTTCAGAAATCTCGCTTAAATAGCGTGTTCTGTTCGGAGGGATAATGAATACCTTTTCGCTCATCTCTCCCGACACCTCAAAATTACTGTTTAACTCTGCGGTAGTTTTTTCATTAAGTTTCTCAATAATGGCCTGGTATAGACGGTTAGTACCTGGGTCATTAAACTGACTTGCTATGGTACCAAACACTGGCATTAAATCCGTATTAATATCCCATAGATTATGATTGCGTTGGTATTGCTTTTTGACGTCACGCAAAGCGTCCAATGCACCGCGTTTATCGAACTTATTCAATGCGATTAGATCCGCAAAGTCCAGCATATCAATTTTCTCGAGCTGTGTTGCCGCACCATATTCTGGAGTCATCACGTATAAGGATGCATCACTATGATCTAAAATCTCTGTATCTGATTGCCCTATCCCTGACGTTTCCAGAATAATCAAATCAAACCCTGAAATCTTTAAAATATCTAATGCCTTTTGAACGTGGGCGCTTAATGCCAAATTACTTTGGCGCGTAGCTAATGAACGCATAAAAACATTGCCATGTCTGATGGAGTTCATTCTTATACGATCTCCTAAAAGAGCACCACCAGTCTTACGCTTTGAAGGGTCCACCGAGACCACTGCCAATCGCTTGTCGGAAAAATCCATCGTAAATCGGCGAACAAGCTCATCGACCATAGAGCTCTTTCCTGATCCTCCGGTACCCGTTATCCCAAGAATAGGTGTTTTTATTTGATCTGCCTGAGCAGCAAGGTCCATAAGTGCTGCGCTGTGCTTCTCACCACAATTCTCAGCAGCAGAAATCCAACGTGCAATGGTTGCATTCTCTGCCGTTTTTAATTCGTCTATTGAACTAGGCAACTCTGCTCCAACAAGATAATCACTCTGCGCTATGAGGTCATTAATCATGCCCTGTAACCCCATTCTTCTTCCATCATCAGGATGGTATATCTTGGTAATACCGTAGGCATGTAATTCTTGAATCTCCTCTGGGAGAATAGTCCCACCGCCACCACCAAAAATACGGATATGTCCCGCTCCTTTTTCCTGTAAGAGGTCATACATGTATTTGAAATACTCTAGATGACCACCCTGATAGCTGGTCATTGCAATGGCGTTAGCATCTTCTTGAATAGCCGTATTCACAACCTCTTCTACCGATCGGTCATGACCCAGGTGAATCACCTCACAACCTGTGCTTTGAATAATTCTACGCATGATGTTTATAGCAGCGTCATGTCCGTCAAATAATGATGCTGCGGTTACGATGCGTACCTTGTTTTTAGGCACGTATGGGCTTGGGTTTTCCATTTTTGTGTGATGTATTAGGTTCTTCAAAGATAGTATAGAATAGCTCAATGATTCCTTTTGCTACCTTTGAACCAAAGCAAAAATTATGCAGGCACTGAAGTCTCCTTTATTCTATCTTCCTATTATAGCCATCCTGTCCGTTAATTCTGAAACCATGGATCTAGGTCTTTGGCAAAGAATGACTGTGATTGCTATTGCAGGCCTTGGTACCATTATAGTGAGCTTCAAGTCATTTGATGGTAGGATAACAGGAATCGGAGCACTCTGTCTGGGGCTTCTTCTGTGGCCCTTAACTAAGATGTACAGTGTACCTGCCCAAAGCGAACTGCTTGCGCATGTCGCAAGAATTTCTTTACTATTTGGACTCATTGTCAGTAGTCGAGGACTGTTTAAAAGTCGAGAAAAAGAAGCTGTTCTTGCCCTTTCTCTCGGGAGTCAAGTAGCACTTGGCATAGCAGCGTTAAGCTTATTCCCAGCGCTTCTAGATGCCTACAAACAAGATAACATCTATCTGGCTACAGGTCCATTATTTACGCATAAAAACTATGCTGCTGCCAGCCTTCTAATGCTTCTTCCATTCAGTATGATGGCTAAGTCAGACGAACCATTAAGGGTTTGGATGCAAAGAATAGTTATTGCTTTCGGTATACTAAGTATTTTACTGTTGCGAACCAGAGGGGTATGGTTTGCGGGGGTCACCATGGGTATAGTAGCCACCATCTATTTCAAGTTACGCGAGCAAAAAATCGCGAGTAGAAAAAGCTTTTTTGCAATAGGCATCTTATTAATAGGCGTCATATCAGCTGTACTCGCTGGTGGAAGCGAAAAAATATTTAACAGCAGTACGATACAAACACGAATGCACTACTGGAATGCATCCAGCGAAATGTACTTAGACAATCCAATAACTGGAGTTGGCGCAGGCCAGTGGAAGGTTTTTTATCCAGGAACAGGGCTAAAAGGGACGAATGAAAGTGTCATGAACGGTACGACAACCATTCTTAGACCTCACAACGATGTGTTATGGTTATTGAGTGAAACAGGTATTGGTGTTGGATTTTTCCTTGCATTGCTTGTTGCAGGCTTTATCACTAGCATGCGAAAAGAAGGGAACATATTCATGGCACTCACATTAGTGGCCTTTGCTGTATACGGCTTTGCTGAATTCCCCCTAGAAAGAGCCTCCATGCTTTTGCCATTGGGAATCGCATTGGGATATGCCGCAGCTAAACAAAAACCACTTTTAAAACTTCCCAAAGCTATAATAGTGGGATTGGCCGGGTTCGCATTTATGTTTACCATTACGGTGGGCAGCGCTAGAATAACCGGAGAAAAAAATGCTAAAAAGGCGTTGGATGGTTATATGACCCGAAATACAAGACAAATGCAACTTTTCAGCGATAAGGCAGAAGGGGCTTTTTTCGAGATGGATATTTATAACAATCCTATGGGGTATTTCCAAGGACTAGCTCTTCTCACATCTGGTGGTCCGAAGCCCAGTAAAAAAGCACTTGTAAATGCAACTAAAGCTTTTGAAAGAGCCATTGACATACATCCTAACCACATACTCAGTTTGAATCAATTGGCGCAAATAAAACGAATGCAAGGAGATGTAGCTGGGGCTTCTATCTTATATGCGCAAGTACTAGAGATGAGTCCAAGAAATACGAGTGCAGCGCTAAAGCTCATGGAAGTTGAACGAACCCGTGGAAACATTTATGCCGCGCTGGATGCCTTAAAAAAATTAGACCATAAATACACTCCACAGAATCTACCTGGATTGGGTCCTGAGGCTAGTAAAACATTAGCTGCATTTGCAAAAGAATCAAACCCTCGACCAGCTTCAAGGAAATTACATTCGGAATTACAAAAAGTACCAGTTGGAAGGATGTGGCAAGTATGGGAGCGACTCCGTTAAAAGCCCTACCTCCCATCATAAAGGCGGTGAGAGATAGGGTTTAGGAAAAGTCCTAGTTTATGACTCTTTTAATGCAATCAGTCGATCAGTAATGATTTGGATTTTTCCCTGAGCATCAGCTTTCTTTTTGAGCTCAGAGGCGACCACAGCTTCAGGAGCACCTGCGACGAATCTCTCATTACTCAATTTTTTATCTACCGATTTTAAAAACCCTCTGGTGTATTCAAGCTCCTGTTCAAGTTTTAATATTTCCTCCTCAACATCTACAAACGCATCTGCTGGAATAGTGTAATTCACACCACCGGCAACAAAGCTAAAAGCAGATTTTTGAACTTCATTTACTGGGGTAATTGAACCCACATTAGCGATTTTCATGATTAAATCATCAAAAACGCTAGAATGAGCAGATCCATGGGCAATTTCAATTTGCAGTACTTCTTTAGGAGCAATGCCATTTTCATTGCGAACCGTTCTAATCCCTGTTACTACCTCTGCAAAAAGATTAAAGTCCTTAAGGATTTCTACATCGTTCACTTCTTTAACGGGCCATGGGGCAAAATTAATGGTCTCGCCTTCCGCTCTTTCCGCTAAACTTTGCCACAACTCTTCTGTAATAAAAGGCATGAACGGATGCATGATTTCAAGAAGCGTATTAAAAATCGCCTTAGTCTCGTCTAAGGCTACTTGTGAAATTTTATCACCGTAGGCCGGCTTAAGCATCTCTAAATACCATGAACAGAAATCGTCCCACACCAGCTTATAAGTGGTCATTAATGCCTCTGATAATCTGAACTTATCAAAACTATGGTTAAGCTGGACTAAAGATTCTGCAATACGATTTTTCATCCATTTGATGGACAGCTCTTCCGATTTCGATAGGTCTTGTGTTCCTGCTTCCCACATGCCTACCAATCGATACGCATTCCACACCTTGTTCGCAAAAAAAGAACCCTGAGTACAAAGGTCTTCGTCAAAAAGCAGGTCATTTCCTGCAGGAGCAGTCATCAACATTCCCACACGTACTCCATCTGCCCCATATTTATCAATAAGATCCAGTGGGTCAGGACTGTTGCCTAACGACTTAGACATCTTACGACGCTTTTTATCACGGACCATACCAGTGAAATACACATCTTTAAATGGACGCTTTCCCTTAAATTCATAACCCGCCATCACCATACGAGCCACCCAAAAGAAAATAATATCCTGACCAGTAACAAGCGTATTAGTAGGGTAGAAATAGTCTTCTTCCTCTTGGTTACCCGAGAAGACGCTGTAAGGCCATAACCAGGAACTGAACCAGGTATCCATAACATCCTCGTCCTGCAGAACTTCAGTAGTACCTAAGGCGGCTATTGCTTCTTCTTTCGTCCTACAAACTGCCACATTACCCTTGTCATCGTACCATGCAGGGATTCTATGTCCCCACCACAATTGACGAGAAACACACCAATCCTTGATGTTTTCCATCCAGTGTAAATACGTTTTCTCAGCGTGCGGAGGATGAAGAGTAATGTCTTTTTTCTTCACACCATCAATGGCCGGCTGGGCTAAATCAGCCATTTTCAAAAACCACTGCATGGACAATCTTGGTTCAATAACCGCGTCCGTACGTTCACTACGACCTACCTTATTTCTTAAATCCTTTGTTTCTACCAGTAATCCCTGGTCTTCAAGGGCTTTAGCAACTTTTTTTCTTGCCTCAAACCGATCAAGTCCGCTAAACGCACCACCGTGCTCATTCAAAGAAGCATGCTGGTCAAAAATATCTATCACTTCCAGCCCATGCTTTTCGCCGAGCATGTTGTCATTTTGATCATGGGCAGGCGTTACTTTTAGAGCTCCTGTCCCAAACTCTATGTCAACGTAATCATCTGTAATAATTGGAATGCTCCGACCAACTAACGGTACCAAAACACGTTTACCGTGCAAATGCTTGTACCTATCATCATCTGGATTAACACAAACCGCTGAGTCACCGAAAATAGTCTCAGGTCTTGTCGTTGCTACCTGCAATAAGTCATCACTACCTTCTATCCGGTAGGACATATAATACATTCTGCTGTTTTCTTCTTTGTGCAGGACTTCTTCATCAGAAACGGCAGTAAGAGCAACCGGATCCCAATTCACCATGCGTAAACCGCGGTAAATCATTCCCTTTTGATGAAGGTCAATAAAGACGTCTGTTACCTGTTTTGATCGGTCTTCATCTAACGTAAAAGCGGTGCGATCCCAATCACAAGATGCACCTATCCGACGTAACTGCTTAAGAATTTTACCTCCATATTCATCCGTCCAATCCCAAGCGTGTTTCAGGAATTCATCCCTAGATAAGTCCGATTTTTTTATACCCTGTTCTCTGAGTCGGCGTACTACTTTTGCCTCTGTGGCGATGGATGCGTGATCCGTACCCGGTACCCAACAGGCATTGAGACCCAACATGCGAGCACGTCGGATAAGTACGTCCTGAATGGTGTTATTCAACATGTGACCCATGTGTAGAACACCGGTGACATTAGGCGGCGGAATCACAATTGTGTAAGGCTCTTTTTCATTAACCTCAGCATGAAAATGCTTCGCGTCAAGCCATCTTTGATACCACTTTGATTCTATCTCACCTGGAGTATATTTCCCTATTTCGCGCATGATTGTACTCTTATAATATTTCACAAAAATACAAGCCTTGACGCATCCAAAGAACGCATTGCCCAAGAGATTGTTATTTTCCTTTGAATAAGACCAACTTCGGATTACATTTGATATTAGAAAAATTATAAGAACGATGAAAAAAGTATTCCTCACCCTAGTAGTAGCATTATTTGGATTTGCCGCGCAAGCGCAAGAACAGCAGGCTGACGGCGCTCAAATTAATTTTGAGCAAAAAGTCATCAACTACGGTAAAATTGAAAAAGGTGGTAATGGTTCGCGTGTTTTTAAATTTAAAAACGAAGGAAACGAGCCACTAGTCTTAAACTCGGTGCGTGCCTCTTGTGGATGCACGACTCCAAAATGGACGCGTGAGCCAATCGCTCCTGGTACTGAAGGAGAGATTATCGTGAAATATGACACCAATCGCCTGGGTAACTTTCATAAGACCGTAACTGTTCAGTCAAATGCGGCGAGCAAAACCGTTGTTTTAACGATAAAAGGCCAGGTAATGAACCCTGAGGTTCAGAAAAGTACACCCACCAAACAAGGTGGTAGTGTAATTGCTAAATAACTACACAGAAAACTAAGCATCATTAAGAAAAAGCCCCGTATTTTTATGGGGCTTTTCTATTTTAACCAAGCAGTCTATGCCACGAATATCCTCCAAAGGCCAACGCATGCCTTCCAGCCCGATTCGGAAATTAATACCGTTCGCAGAGCAGGCAGAGAATAATGGGACAAGTGTCTATTATCTGAACATAGGGCAACCAGATATTGAAACCCCAATAAGCGCACAGCGCGCCATAAAAGAGGCTAATATCCCCATTCTAGCATATAGCCATAGTGCTGGATTTAAGTCACTCAGGGAAGGTTTAGTGCGTTATTATAACGATAAAGAACTACCCATTTCTATCGAGGAGATTATAGTCACTTCCGGAGGGTCTGAAGCGCTACTTTTCACTT
>Ga0209279_10000374_pt1 | contig 30121 bp, 31 predicted proteins | sample CoawatmetaG00DNA_3_FD_187508 | JGI IMG/M metagenome (GOLD analysis project Ga0209279, IMG submission 187508) | Marine microbial communities from the West Antarctic Peninsula - Coastal water metaG006-DNA (SPAdes) (version 2) | ecosystem: Environmental > Aquatic > Marine > Coastal ...
TAGTCTTACAAACAATCAACTTATCTTCATATGTTTTTAATGATTGTATGTAAAATTTAAAAATGTCAAACTCCATTTCACCAATTTGACCACTATCTTGCAGCATTTTAGATAAATTAACAAGTATCTGAAAGTTTTCGTTATTTAATTCTTTACAATCAAACTCTACTATAATATCATGGCTTTTAGTTAAATCAGCATATCCATACATGAATAACTTATCATTTAAATTAAATTGAGTATTAGGTTGTTCTTCTTTTTGATATTCAGCTGCGAATCGTCCAATAGATCCAGAGTCAAGATATATCGCACTACACCAAGGTTCTAATTCATATAACATTTGTTTATTACAATTAAGTGCTTTAAAACCAACATCATACTTAGGTGGAACTATCGGTTTAAGATAAGCATCATGTTGAACCATATGCCCCCACTTACGAATGAAGTTACGGGTGCTTCTTAGATTCTGAGCCAACCATTCTGAACTCTCTCTACCTTTCATAAAGACTTGACCAGCAGGATTTCTCATAGCACCATCCTTAAATCTACTACCTCTACAAGTCATATGATATACAAACCCTTGCCAAGTCTGTATTGTCTTATAACCAGCCAATACAAACCTATTGAATATATCTGAATCTTCTTTACTCTGTGGAGCATATAAAGGATCATGTCCACCAACTGCTAAGAAGTCATCTTTGTATATAGCCCACGGAGCAAAGATACCTCGTGTATACTTTTCTCCTGAGTCAAGGCTTTGTTCGGCCATTCCTTCTGCCCATTTCAACAACCCGTGTTCATCAAACTCTTCGGGTTCTATTCCAAAGTCTTTTAATACCTTTTCAGGACCATCAGGATGTAGTGGTGGTTCTATTCTAGTAGCAGATACAACACTACCCCTCGTAAGCTTTTCCAATACAGCCTCATCCATACCTGGACAAGCATACATATCAGCGTGATATATCATTACAATATCATTTGTAGCCATATCGACTAACGTATCATATAGTATTGTATGCCCTAAACGGGTTGGACCTTCATTTCTGTGTATCTTTATGTTCCCATCTTTCTCAGCAATTTCTTGCATCCATTCCCAAGTCCCATCATCTGAAAAATCATCAGCCCAACATATCTCATGTCTGTATCCTAAGTTTTTTCTGATACTGTTGTAAGACCATTTTAGGTATTTTAGATTGTTTCTACTTGGTTGTATAAAACTTATTACTTTATCCATTATTTATCTCCAATAATTGTTTCTTTAATTTTACCCATCAATTCACTATAATTGTTTTTGCCTGTACTATTAATTTTATGATTATAGGGATTTTTATTTATCTCCTTGATGATATCAAACACAGGAATACATTTTTGATTGGATATTTTTTGAAAATAACTATTCTCACTAAAGTAATTTGGTCTTAATTCAGCACCTTGCGTGATATATGTAATCACCGGCCTATCCCACAAACAAGACAATATAGCATTACCTCCACTTTGAGTAATAAAATAATCAGAATTTGCCATTATTTTCATTTGAGTTTCGTTATAAGAATACTCATCAATCATATCATCAAATAGATATACATTATCAAAATACTTTGGTAAATCCCTATCTGATATTTCACCTATACCTTCTACATTTGCTTTTATATTAAGGTTTTTTAGAACCGTGCCAGCTTCATTCTGGTCAACAACAAATTCTGTATTTTTAGGTCTTTTATAAATTACTTCATATCCAGCAGAAGTCAATAATACAAACATATCATATAATGATTTTATATCAAAATAACCATAAGGTTCATGGCCATGTTCTAAATTATATTTATTTGTAATAAAAACAACCTTTTTATCAAATTTATATTCTTTGTTTTTATAATATTCTCTATAAGGTGGCACTTTCCACTCCGAATAATCCAACCAACCATTTACTTTAGATTGATTTTCTTCTGATAATTTCCCATGCCCATTACCAAAGATAGCTGATGCATTATGATGTATCCAATTATTTGGTAACTTATTTAAACCAGCAGCCTCATTATCTATGGTTCTAAACTCAAATTCCTCCCTAACATCATCACAGAAATAGTAAAATGGTTTCATCCCCTTTGATGTCACAACCGTATCTAGTTTACCTTGCGTATGTAAATAATAAGCGTAAGGGACAGCAAGTGCTAATTCAACACCAAATTCTGGATTTACTTTAATAACCATTTTCCACCTTTTTTATTATGTGAAAACCCTCAGCGTAATCACAATTAGCCTGTATACCTCTAAACTCCGCAAGAACTCGTAATCTATGTGGAACATCAAATCCAACTTTATTATATTTTTTTATCTGACTCTTATGACACTTAGCAACTTTTATTTTATCTTCTATATAATCACCAATATCCACATAATAATTAATAGTCATTTCATTTTCTGTTAATCTTGGTATTGGTATTTGTTCATAACAATAAACATTTCTAACATATCTAGCAGCAGCCATTGTAGATTTATAAGTGGATATATGATCTTGGTTTGAATCACCAGCCCAATGTGTGTATATGGTATCTATTTTATATTTTTGTATCAATCTATCTAAAGTTGAAACACTATCGAAACTAAATGGAACATGTAAATCTTTAAAATCTAAGAACTCTAAAGTTTCTATCCCCATCGCATCAACAGCACATCTTACCTCATCAAATAGCTCATCACTTGTCCTCAACACAACACCAGTTGTTCCTGATGTTGACTCGGTGTTAGTCATACAAACATAAATAACATTATCACCAACATCAATATGTCTCATCAAAGTTCCACTACATCCAAATTCAATGTCATCAGGATGTGCTCCAATTGCCATTACATTCATTAATCAATCTCCTTATTATCAAAATATGTTAGAGCAGTATAGTGATTTTCTACATTTGGTTGAAAAATTGTAAGTTTAATATCATTAAATAATTTTTTATCAAGATAATTCTCACCAAAAGGACCTGATAGATATTCTGTAGCACCCACCTCTCTACATATATTATATAATCTTTCTGATTTAAATCCATCAACATTTAGGTCTGATGATTTTATTATATTTGTTTTAATATTTAATTTATCCATACAATAATTTATACTCTTAACATTTACATCTACTATCTTATCCCCTTTATATATTTCTAAAAAGTCATTACCAAAGTTCTGTTTCATCTGTTTTGCTAATTTCTTTCTCCAACCAAAATCCTCCGAAATTAAAACATCTTTTATTAACTTTTTATTTGATTTTTTTTCAACAGGTACGGTGAACCATTCATCTACCCCATTACTATTTTTAAATTTATTTCTATTTTGAAATGAATATTTATCATTTTTTGAAAACTGAACATCATCTAGTAAAACAAATAAATCAGCAGCTTTCATTTTTTGAAAAAAACCCATGTAAGGAAAATGTAATGGTTGATGTATAGTTACAATCACATTGACTCCAAACAGTCACATATATAATGTACTTGCTCATCTTTTAACTCAACATACATTGGAAGAGAAAATATTTTATTAATAAAATCCTCTGAATTTTTAAATCCTTTAGTGCTTAAAAATTCACTATATATTTTTTGTTGATGGCATAATGGTTGATAAGCATTTGCAGTTGGGATATTATGTTTATTCAATAATTCTAATAAAATTTTCACTCTATCTCTACCACTCATTATACGCACAATATACTGCCACCAAGATTGATACATGTAATCATCAATAAGTGGAGTTTTTAACCACTTGATATTTTTGAGCCTATCGGTATAAATATCAGCTATATCATTTCTTCTAATTAAAAAATCATCGAGATGTTTATTTTGTGATATACCTAAAACAGCATTAAACTCACTCATACGATAATTTGTAGAAGGCATCTCACAAGTATATCCATAGTCCAAACCTTGATGTTGACCATCATTTCTTCTTGTTCCGTGATTTCTAACCACTCTACATTTTTCTGCTAGTTCATCATTATTGGTGGTAATCATACCACCCTCAGCAGTAGTTATTATTTTAGTTGGATAAAATGAAAATACACCAGCATCACCGAATGAACCAGCGTATCTAACCTTATCCACATTAACATCATAATAATTAGCTCCATAAGCATGTGCATCATCGGTTAGTAAGAATAAATTATTGTCTTTACAAAAAGTTTCTATTTCTACCATTTCAGGTGTTATTAGACCAGACATATGAACTAATACAACTCCACCAATATCATCTGAAAAGTTTTCTTTTATTATATTAAGAGATAGACATTGTGTCACTTCATCTACATCAACAATCAAAGGTTCATTACCACTCCGGATAATACAATTTACACTAGCCGCAAAGGTCTGAGTTGGAACTATGAATTTTTTATTTCTAATCTCACTAGCAATCAATACAGTTTCTAAACCAGTTCCACAAGAAGTTGTAGCGACAGCGTTTTTAACACCAACTATGCTTTTCACTTCACTCTCAAAAGATTTAACATATTTACCTTGTATTAAGTTACCACTATCTAATATCTCTCGATATTGAGTCATAATCCAATCTCTGCTAGATTTTGGTATATAAGGTTTAGCTCTGTATATTTTATCCAAAATGCCACTCCACATACTTATCTAAACCATAATCAATATCAGTAAAATTAATATCTAAATCATTACAAACATCCGTATTATCAAGTTCAAAATCAAAACCGTAAAACGGAGAATCTGATTTGTCATGTGATACCTTTACTTCATTCACATCTTGAAAAAACTTCTCTTTTATAATCAAAATTAAATCCATCACCATCCAAGATTCATCACCGGAGACATTATATGTTTTAAGTTCTGGTGTGTCCCTTAAAACTAATTTTGTCAAAACCTCTACCACATCATCAACAAAAACTATGTTAATTAAATTCTTACCATCTCCAGCTACCTGTATCACTTCATCATTAGCCAACCTATCAATAAAATACCCTAATCTTGGTCTATGGTTATTTATACCCACTATGTAACTTGGTCTGATTATATCAAAGTTTATATCAGTTGACTTTAACATTTCTTCAATCTTTAACTTGTCTCTACCATAATCACCAAAAGACTCCACATACCTTACATCAGCTGCTCCACTACTGACAAATATGTAATTAGTTTCAGATAAAATTAAATCTCTGATTAAATCAAATTGACTTGGTAAGTATAAACACATATCTACAACAGCATGATATTGATTAAAATGTATTTTATCTAAATCTTCTTTATTGTTTCTATCACCCTTGATTATGTTGATATTGTCGTTAGCTGATGTGCCACTTCTGTTAAATACATCAACCTCATATCCCTTGCTCAAAAGATTAATAGATAAATTTTTTCCAACAAATCTATTACCACCAAATATAAGAATTTTTTTCACTATATTAGTTCCTTAATCTCCCCAATGGTAAATTCATCAACCTCATTTGAATCAGGTCCTTCTTCAAGTATCCTCTCATGTAAGTTTTCACCAGGTTGTAACCCTATTGATTTAATTTTTAATTCTTTATCACTCGGTAAGTATTTTTCAGCCATAGCTTTCAGTAAGTTTTCTATACTCATAGACTTCATACTTGGGAAATGAATTTCACAATCGGTAGCATCTCTCATACAATCATATATCAAATCAACTGCTTGGTCTAAAGTCCAAAAGAATCTAGTAGCAGATGGTTCTGTTACTATAACTTCTTCACCATTTTTTAATAACTCTTTCCACTTGCAAAGAACTGAACCTGTTGAGTATAAAACATTACCATACCTAACTAACCTAAACTTTACATTTGGATAGTCTACTTCATATTGCTTAAACATCTTTTCCATTAGTAATTTACTAGCGCCATAAACACCAGCAACTTGAGCAGCTTTATCTGTACTTATACCAATTACAAAGTCAACACCTTCTTCTACAGAACATTCTAAAACATTCTTTGAACCTATTACATTTGAATTTGTACATTCAACGGATTGAGTTTCAGCCATACCTACGTGCTTAAAAGCAGCAAGATGAAATACACCCGTTACACCTTTCATAACACGGTGAACTGAATGTTTATTTGTTATATCACCAGTTTCTATCTGTATCGATGGGAATTTCTGTTTTAATTTTATTAACTGACCTTCGTTTCTTGACACCGTTACGACTTCACCACCATCTTTTAATATCCGCGTTATCAGTTCGCCACCTAAAAAACCAGAACCACCGGTTACTAAATATTTTTTGTTTGGTTGTATAGAACTAATCGTCTTCATTGCGTTCTCCATAATTTTTTTTTATATATTCTATTATATCACCTTTAGGCTTCCAACCTAACACATCTCTAGCCTTGGTGTCTGTATTTAGAGTTTCTCTCATCTCACCTGGCCTAGCATCGATATACTCTGTAGGATAGTCTCCAAATGCTTCAGCTAATTCATTGATAGACCGATTGTTACCATTACCCAACTCAAATGATTCTCCACTTAATGCACATGCATCATATAGTGAAAATCCACATCTGACTAAACCATCAACAATATCACCCACATATGTAAAATCTCTTCGTTGTTCTCCATCGCCAGTAATAGTTAGTGGTTCTCCATTACTGAATTGTCTTTGGAATATACCCAGCACATTACAATAACTACCCTCATTTGCCTGATGTTCTCCATATACATTGTAGAATCTACATATAGAAGTTGGAACATCAAAGAGTTTATTATATAATTTTATCAGATGCTCATTCTGCCATTTAGTAAATGTATAAGGATTAGCATACACATTACCCGTAACTGAAGATGAACCAGCATATATAACTGGCGTCTTGGTTAATTTAGCCCAATCCAATAAATTAATAGTAGCCATAGGACCAGATTTAAATGTATCAACTGGTTTTTTAAATGATGGGACAATTCTTGGTAAAGCAGCTAAATGAAATATAACATCCACGGATTCAATCTGACAATCACATGAGGATTCACAATAACAATTCTCCGATAACCCCCACCAATGCGTTTCTGATAAATCTCTGTTGTGGTATTCGCATCCTTCTTGTTCATTATCTTTTTTACCTGTCGAATAGTTATCTACCGATACTACTTCATGACCATCTTTTAATAATCTTTTTATTAAATTAGTTCCAACAAATCCAGCACCACCTGTCACCATTATTCTCATACATACCTCTCTTTAATCATATCCCAAGTTTGTTTCATCATATCCTCTCTACCACCCCTTTGTGGAAAGCCACTATAAAACCAAATATAACCATTTTTGATAAAAAATGGAGTTTTATCTTGTTTAAGTTGCCAATTATAACTTAACCAATCAAACCTATGTAAATGGTTTAGATAATAAGATGGTGGTAATTTATGAACGACATTAACATTTTCTGTCTGTAGTAAATAGTTATAGACTGGTTGGTCTGTACCTCGTCTAACTTTATCATTTTGTAATAACATAATGTCATCGTAATTGTCATAATAAAAGCTTTTTAGTTTTTCCAAAAAAACCTTATGTTCTTTATCAAATATTTGCCAACCACAACTTGAATATTTTTTTAAATCAAATTTAAAATTACCATAGTGACTTTTAAAAAACTCCTCATAACCTGTAACACTTTCATTAACCCATCTGATATTTTCAAGTGACCTAAACAAGTTCACTTCACCATTATTAACAAAATCAAAAAAGTTAGGCGTATCCCATCTGATAATTGTACAAGCATCTATTAATGCTATCTTATTATACTTTATCGTGGTTTTATCTAATTGATTAAATACATCAAACCATCTTTGCCAAGTTGGTTTGTGTTCTATGTGCTCATCATCGGATGGAGTGTCATAGATAACAAGCTCAATATCATTTTTTTCACACCAATACTCCCAAGATGGAATTGAATATTTAAAGTATTTGAATCCACCATGTTTTTTGTGTAAGTATTCGTGTTTACTGGCAGTTGCTATCAAGAATATAACATTTTTCATTTAATAAAACCTATTTTGTATATATATAAATATATATTAATTTTTAAAAAACTTAATTATTTATTTTAATACTTAGTTTATTTCCTATACCTTCACCATTTTTTAAAGAAAAACACCAATCATGGTGTGGGCAATAAAGTTTATCACCTTCAATTCTCCCATTAGATAAATCACCTAATGCGTGAGGGCAATATCTTTGAATTTCAAGTGTTTGACCGTTGACCTCTTTAACAAATGTTTCTTTTAATTTTTCATCCCTTTCCATTAATTTATAATGCCTTTCAAGATACCGAAAACAATCATCATCGGCAAACTTTAAAAAATTAATTAGTAGTTGGTCAAATTCATCTGGTTTCCGAGAGGCTCTAAATCTAAAACTTAAAAATAAATCTTCCCAAAATAATTTTTTTTCAAAAATTAAATTTAAATATTTAGCATCAATATCAAATGTATACCAATGTTTTTCATTTTTATATTGACTAACACTATTACTAGCTTTTGAAAAATTAATTAGTATTTTTTCTTTAACACAACCAATGACATTTATTAATAAGTTACCTTTACTATTCTCTCTAAAGAATTTATTTGATTCTATTAGTGGTTCAAAATATTTTTTACAATCTGTTAATAAGCTATTTTTTACAGGTTCGGGAATATTTTTAATACTCTGTCTTATTAACTCCCCCCTTCTGTTCTTATAATCTTCTAAATATTTTTTCCTGTTAGAAAAAAACTCTTTCTTTAAATTATTATTAGATATTAATTTACAGTTTTCTTTAGAAATTTTATCTCCTGGTGTTACTAACAATATTTCATGGTCTGTGTTTGAAGTAAGTTTTTTATAGATAAAGTCACCGGTCATAAAAATTGAATCTTCAATAAAGTTAAGATGAAAAAATTCCTCATCTAAAAAACATGGTGGTCCTGCACATGGGATTGAAACATCTGCATTTAATGCTGTTATCATATTTTCAGCTTTTTTAAGATATGATTTTCTTTTACTTTCTCTAATCTTTCTTTGCTGTTCATCAGAATATTCATACGAATGTGGATGCCAAGACGCACCAGCAACTTGAAAAAATAAATAATCAATATTTTTAAAACTATCATTTATCCATTTTTTATCATCAGTTGATAAATTCATATCATTTGCATTTACTATTAGCTCATCATTGGTTTTAAAAATCAAACAAGCATCATCCCAACCTGGCGAACAGATTATTGGTGTATATTCAATTCCTTTAAGGTCTATTGTATCTTTAGTTACAACTTCTATAATTTCATTATCTACAGCTTCTGCTAATAAGTTATAAAATCTTCTATTTCTGTATTTAGGGATTACTATTTTTACTTTATCATTTAGTGTTCTTAACCACAATGGATCAAAATGGTCTTGATGTTCGTGAGAAATACATACAAAATCCAAATCGTCTTTCCATTCCATATTAATTTCACTATTGTCAGGAAATTGATGCCAGTTGTATAGAAATGCACCAGTCTTAGAAAACCAAGGATCTGTAACTAGAGAAGTGTCATCTGTTTTGATATAGATACTGGCGTGACCTAAAAATTTAATCATACAATAAATCTTTTAATATTTTTGTTATATAAGGTACAAAATTCTTTTCATTGTATAGTGATTTAATATAATTATCTCTAGCCTCTGAACTACATTCTTTGTAAAAATTATAATCATTTGATAGAATATCTGCTGATAGTTTTGCTGAATATAAATCCCCATCCCCAATAGTAAGTTGTGGATGTAGTTCTTCTTGTGTATCTAATCCTTCATAACCAATACAAGGTATACCGTGAAATGCACAATTCAATGCAAATGTACCAGCTGCATGTGTCGGCATCAGATGAACCCCATACTTAAACTGACTTAGATTATTTATCCACTCTGTCCAAGTCATATAAGGAAAATAATTTATATCTAACTCGTCTTCTCTGTCAATCTTTCTACCCATTGAAGGCGCTGATATTGGAACTCCAAACTCTTGAGCTACTATATAAGAATCAAATCCACCATACCATCTAACCATATTTCCACCAATTATAACTGAGTCATTTTTTTGTTTACTGCTTTCGATACCCAACCTTTCAGTTAACATTAGTGTCGGCATTTTGTGTACAGGTTTATTTGTAATACCCTTATAATAATTTACATCTTTGTGGTTATGAGCAAATAACATATCAAACTCTGTAAGAGCATTGAACCACCAAATCTGTTGTTCCATTGTGTAGTCTTGAAACAACCAATGAGGACCTTCTTGCATTGAAATCGTTTTCTTACATAACTTCTTTAAGTCACCCATCATATCAAACTTCAACAACTCTTCTGTCTTTGTTTTTGGTAGAGTTACGATACCAAAGTCAAAATGGTTCTCACCAAAGTGCTGTAATACTTCTGATATTTGAAAGATAGGATAATGCTCAGCTCCTAATGTATACATCGTAGCTACATCATTCCTCATATTAGGATTATCTAATCCAACCTTACCTTGCCATCCACCTTCGGTGAACCAAGCTATTTTATAGTCTTTTAATTTCATTTCAAATTATCATCAATATCATTAGCAACCATCCTAGAAACCATTTCTTCAAATGATGTTCTCGGTGCCCATCCTAATTTTTCTCTTGCTTTACTAGAATCCCCACAAAGAACATCTACTTCAGCAGGTCTCATATATTTTGAATCATATTTAATATACTTACTCCAATCTTGGATGTCAATGCAACTAAAAGCGACATCTAAAAATTCTCTTATACTATGAGCTTTGCCGGTAGCAATAACATAATCATCAGGATTCTCTTGTTGCATCATCAACCACATACATTCTACATAATCAGGAGCGTAACCCCAATCTCTTTTTGAATCTAAGTTACCTAATGTTATGTGGTCTGATAAACCAAGTTTTATTCTAGCAACACCATCTGTAATCTTTCTTGTTACAAATTCAAGACCTCGTCTTTCAGATTCGTGATTAAAAAGAATACCACTAACATTAAACATATCATATGATTCTCTATAGTTCTTTGTAATCCAATGACCATATAGTTTAGCAACACCATAAGGTGAACGAGGATAAAAAGGTGTAGATTCCTTTGCTGGATTCTCTACCATCCTACCAAACATTTCAGATGTTGATGCTTGATAAAACTTAATCTCTTTACCATACTCTCTTACAGCCTCTAACATTCTTAATACACCCAATCCGGTCACATCACCCGTCTGTTCAGGTGTATTCCAACTTTCCCCAACAAATGATTGAGCAGCCAGATGATATATTTCATCAGGATCACATTCTTTTATACATCTACTTATTGAATTTTGGTCTGATAAATCGCCATTAATAAAAGTTATTTTACCTTCTAAATGTTTTGTATTTAATCTGTTTGTATATGAGGTTCTTCTTTCCATACCAAACACTTCATAATCTTTTGTTAATAGGAAATCTGCAAGATGACTTCCATCCATACCATTAATACCTGTAATTAGTGCTTTTTTCATTTTAACTCCAATATCTTTTTTAAATCATCATATTCAAAAAATTTACCTTGACCACTTATTAGTCTCTGTATATTTTCTTTTGATAAATTTAGTAACTCTTGAAACTTTGTATTTTTTTTACCAATAAAAGAATGTGGATTATCTTCACTTTCAACATACATTCTTTTTTGTGGATGTCTTCTAGCATGAACATGTAAAACATTCTGACATATAAACTGCATAAAGTTTTTACCTAATAATTTTTCACACATTATTGATAAGCCTTCATCATCATTATATAATAAACAAGATGGTATGTTTACACCAAACTTAATTAAGTCTGCTGATAATACCAAACAAGCTCCACTTATCTTCGGATTAGTAATATATGAAAAATCAAAATCTTCAGCTCTATTATTTATTTTATTCATCTCTTCTATAGATAATTGTGATTTAGCTTGTTTTGGATTTAAATGACCATTTTCATCATCTACAAACTCAACATCTCGATAATCAACATGAACTAATGGATCCCAACTAGCATCCCACATTTTTCTATCTGAAAAACTAAGTAAGTATTTATGTATTCCTTGCTCATCTGTATACTTAGCTAATGTTTCTATTACTTGAAATGCTTCTCTTGGAAAAAAACTATCGGTTTCGCCCCACATTACATAATCTACTTTCTTACAATAGTTGTAGTTTAAATCTCTTCTATAATCAGCATGAAAATAAAATTCGTTTTTAGTAACCACTCTACTTTTAAATTTAATCCAAGTACCTAATGATATTTTTAATCTATCGGTATGGTGATTAAATTTCTGTAATAATTCTTCTGATTGTATTTTTTCTGTATCTATACTTTCTAATTGCTCGGACATATTAAAACATACATCAATAGTTATATTTTCTTTACTGGTCATCTCTACATTATCTAATAGATTTAATATGCCATCAACAAAATCGGAATACATTTCTATCTCAAACCACATTATATGTGTACCAATTACATATTTTTTATTTAATTTAATCATGATTTTCCTACATTATATAATTGTGATAAACCGATTCCACATTCTCCAGCTAAAGAGTATAACATGTACAGTTTGTTGTCTTCTTTATAAATACAAGGATCTCTTAATTCATTGACAGGTCCCCCATATCTCAAAGTAGAAGAACCAGGCATGGATTTTATTAAAGGTAGATTACCACCCTCATAATTTTTTTTAGGTGATAATATTTTTTCATTTGAAACAATATCCCAAGTGTCTAAATTTATTTTTAACATTAAAATTGATTCTGGAATATCTCCTATTAAAGAATAAAATAAAAATAATATATTATCTTTAAGATAAACAGCAGAATGCCTCATATTTGGTATCAATTCATATATTAATTTAAAGTCACCATTCCAATTATCAGATTCATATATCACACCACCTATATTTTTATTCTTGGCAACAGAATAAAACTTATCTTTATATTTAAAAACTCTGAAATAGAATTCACCTAAAACTTTATCATCTGTCTTAAAGTTTATACCATCAGCCGACCAACTGATAAATGATTTTTGACCACCTTCTATATCTCCGTGATAATACATAATTATACTTTTTAACTCTTCATCAATATGGACATCTGGACTCGCTATGTGATTACCACACGAAGTTTTACTTAATTGTAATGCACCGCTTTCATACATAACATAAGGACCTTTTATATCGTTAGAATAAGCCATTCTAATATGCTTACCTTGATGATGTGCGAAGTATAAATAATATTTTCCAAGTGGATTTTTAACCCAATCAGGAACCTTAATCAAAGATGGACCATTTATATTATCCCCATCAGTTTTAGTTATATCTTCAGTAATTATTGGATTAATTCTTCGGACAACCAGTTCTTGATTATAATCATATTCAAATTGGTTTATATCATCATAAAAATATTCTCTAACCAATTCAACTTGTTTATCGTCATAATATTCACTATAATGATTAAAACCTTTTGGTATATAAGATGACTTACTACGCGGGAGATTAACATTTGGTATATTTAATGTATCACATATAACTTTAAAATCATCAATTAAAGTTTCTATTTTTCCCACATAATCCAACTCTAATTTTCTATCAATAGTAATATAATTCTGTTGTAAATCATTAACATAAAAGTGAGCTGGACCCCAATACGCTTGACTACTACAATAAGTTTTTAAAAATAGTTTAAAATCATCTGCAGTACAACCTTTGCCTTTTTTGTTCCAATGATACCTAGATACTACCAAACTCCACGGGTTTCTAACAAAAGCAAATTTAAAAAATGAATTCCAAACATCATCACCGACAAATTGTTTTACATCTTTAATTGGTGGGTGTGGATGATTTGTAAAAAACTTATCTATATTCCTAGCAGTTTCTAAACTTTCAGCATCAGGTGTAATAATATCATCAGGACCACAAAATGGTATGAGTGCTTTTTGTATACTAGAACCAGCAGTTTTTCTGGTTTTCATAAAAATAAATTTATGTTTATATGATATTATCATACAAAAACTTATAAGTATGTTCTAACCAAACACCAGGTGTTGGTTTTACACCAGCATTGAAATGATATATCCACCCATATTTAGTATGTAACATATCATTACCTAAAACTTCTAGTCTCGTCATGTCTTGCATATTATATTCATATGGCAACAATTTACAATCTATATTTTCTTTGTTCAAAAAAAAGTTTATTACTGGTTGATCTGTACCAACTCCTAGATTATTTTGCATCCATATAATACGCTCTTGGTTTGTAAAGTAAAAATCTAATATATCTTTAAATAGTTTTTTATGCTCACTATTAAAAATCATAACTCCAGAGTTAATATATTTCCAATATGGAAATGTATATCCATCAAATAAATAGGTAGAGTAATTTTCTATACTTCTACATATCCAATCCATACTACCAACTGCAGCAACACCACAAAATTTATTCTCCGATGTTTCAAAAAAGTTAGGACAATTTGGATGGACTATGGTATCCGAATCTACAAAAAGTATTTGATCGTAATCCACTCCTTGATTATCTAACAAATCAAATGCTAGTAACTTGTGCCATTGTGGTTTCATTTCCGAGGCATCATAAATTGGTTGATCTAAAACTAACAATTCACAATTATTTTTATCTGCCCAATTCTTCCAACTTTTAATCGACCACTCATACCCTTGAGTTTTACTCCGATCATCAAGTGCAATGTTGACCATGTATATTATATTTTTTTTCTTTTTCATAACCTAATATAGTAATTTTTTAATTAATAACCAAGACATTTTTTATAAAATTACATCTTTGTATATATATAAATATAAGATTAATTTTTGAAAAGTAATTTATTTTTACTTTGATAGATACTTTTTTACTTCTGATTTCCATTTATCAAATTGATTAAGGCCTCGACTACCACCTTGCGTAGCATGAAAAAATATAGGAATGTCATCTAACCAAGCCTGTTCCCCTTTTGGAAAATCTAACAAATGTTCTTTCCATAACCCATTATCTGGTCTGAATCTATCTTTATATGAATTCTTCAAAATAAACCAATCATATCCCTTTTCCTTTGCATGCCAAGTAATATTACCACCAATATCCCTATAGTCACAATTATAAGGACTAGTTTTCCAAATTCCCCTTTCAACATAATTTTCAGATTCTATTTCGTCATAAAACTCTCTTTTACATAACATTAACATAGTTCTCGCTATACCATCATCCCATGAACCATCACAAGTACCTTTTTCTATTAAATAGTTAAATACATTACCAGGACACCATCTATTCGATACAAACTTATATTTATCTAGTAATTTTAATAACTCAGTTGCGTGTGAATTTAAAAAAATAGTATCACAATCTAATACACAAACATACTCTCTATCGCCCGCTAATACACCGAGACTTAAAGCATCCGAACCATAATAACCACCAGAAGCTATACCACATCCATCAATTAAACCAATTGTTCGACTCTCATCTATTTTATAAGTAAATCCACCGTGTGGCCAGTCTATACGTTGTGGGGATTGATCTACACCTTCTAAGATAACCACATTATCATTATCTCCAAAAAGTTCTTTATGAAGTTTCATTTCTAATTCTTTATCAAAATAATTAACCACTAAATATATAGTATGTTCTACCGACTTCCAATATTTGTTGATACTTTCAACATTAAACCTAGTGAAATCAATTTTATCAGCACCATAACAACTTGCTATTACAAAATCTACACCATTTCTTTTACTCATCTATTATACCCCTCATTTTTTTTATGTCCATCGTCAAATTTTTTGGAACAGGATAATCACATTTATTTTTTGTCACATTCTTATTTGTTTCTTTTGCTAATTTAAACATTGAAACTGTTTCTCTTCCAATATTTACAATTCCTGATATATCATTGTCTATCAACTTAATTAATCTTTCTACTTGCTTATCAACATAATCAAAGTTACCTATTTGATTTTCCCATGCTTTATCATAAGGAAATGGTGTTGGTTTATGAGTTATTCTACAAATTAAATAATTATTGGAAAAATTTTCTACATATCCATCAGCCAATATTTTACTATATCCATACCAAGTAGCATTATGAACTGGTACATCTTCCTCTGTTGCATTTTCTATGGAATTAGAATAAACATAGTCACTAGAAATATGTATTAATTTTTTAGGTCTATGATAACTCTTGTTCAATTCATTTACCAGTTTAACTACAAACTTAAAATTTACATCCATCATACTTTCTCTATTACCTGTGTATGTGTTTGTATTACCTATACAATTAACAATTACATCTAAATCATCTGTTAATATCATTGGTAATAAACTGTATAAGTCCTTCTTATTTTTCTTTCTGCTAACATAGTTCCAGCCAGTTTGTTTAACTAATTCAGAACCTAATAACCCATCTCCCAAAATAAGTTTACTCATCACACCACCTCATAGTAATCACCCACAACCATTTTAACTTTTGCATGAATACTTTCTTTCTCTTGTCTTTCAAACTCATCATAATTAGAGTATGTCATCACACGAAAATCAAAACTTACTCGTGTAAAATTTTCTCGATTAGTTTTATTACCATGTTTGCAATTAGCACCATCCCACATAATATATTGACCATATTTAGCATTCAATGGTTTATAATCTCCTCTTAATGGCTTAGATTCTGCCCAAACTGAATTGGAATCAATAGAATCAGTAATTGTAAGATAAAAATTTACCTCATCAGTTGAATGACTATAATCACTATCTTTGTGCCATTTACCAACCGAAATATTATTAGGAAATTGGGTTCGGAAAGTTGGAATTTTTTGATATACTATTTTATCTCCACCGAAATTAGGTTTAGCAATATTTTTTATAAAATCATTATATCTATCTAAAAACTCACTGCCTCTTACCTGCTCATAAAATGCTTTATGATATATAGTGCTTTGTTCAGTTTCAAGTGTTAATAGTTTAGGATAATCAACAGAATCGTGTAAGTTTTCTAAATCACTTCGTCCCAATATATTTTCAAGTAGTGACCTAAAATTGTATACTTCCGTATCATACTTTTGATAATTCCACTTATCCATCACGAATATTCCTCATCCATAAACTTATTAACCCAATAAACCACATAATCTATATCTTCATCAGTCATTCCATTGTGACAAGGTAAACTAATTAATTGAGGCCAAACCTTTTCAGATACGGGTAACTCTTTCTTATCATCTTTTAATAAATCATGCAAATGTAGTGGTTTGAAATGTACAGAAGTATGTATTTTTTTGTCTGCTAAATATTGTATCATTTGATTTCTATTTATCTCTGAAAATCCTGAATTATCAGGAGCCCAATTATATCTTTTTTCTTCTAACCTAGCACAATAATATTGTACGGTATCCGAATAAGCTGGTCTTTTTATAGCCTGGTGTAATTCCTCATTATATCTACTTTGAATGTGTCTACGAGTCTCTAAAAATTTAGGTAATTTTTTTAATTGTGATAAACCAAGTGCTGCTAGAATATCAATCATGTAGTATTTATACCCAAGTTTATTTACTTGATAATCCCAAGCATAACCAGGTCTTGTACCTGTCTTATCAGCTGACCTACTCCAAGTTGATGTAACACCAAACCATAACATTTCTCTGATTCTTTTTGCTAACTTATCATCATTTAATGTAATCATTCCACCATCACCAATCGGCATTGTCTTTACAGCTTGAAACGACCATACTGCCACATCACCTTTAGTACCAGCTCCTTCGGTGTAACAACTATGTGCACAATCTTCAATAATAAATCCACCAAATACCTTTCTAATCTCATCAATAGGTGCTGGTATTCCAGCCATATTTACAGCAATACAAACTTCTGAATTTGGTTTCTTCCACCTTTCAACTTGTTCTGCCGTGATGTTTAGGTTTACAGAATCAACATCTACTATATTTGAAGTACAATCGTTCCACAAGGGAATCTGTGCAGTTGCAACAAAAGATATCGTTGGATTTATGACATCAACACCCCTCATTCCTAAAGCCTTCATTACTAAATCTTGACCATGTGAATTACTTGTTACGGCTATAGCGTGTTTAGCGCCTACCAGTTTTGCGAACTCATGTTCAAACTCTTCTACTTTAGGTCCTTTTCCCCACCATCCACTTTCTATTACCTCACTAATAGCCTCAATATCTGATTTATCACCAACTGGTCCTAATACTTTTAATGTATTTTCTCTAATTTTCATACTATTTATCTCCTAATTATAAAACTTGTTTTCTATGTTTTTTTATGTATTTCACCGGTGTTAACATCAGATATCTGCCAACTTTTTCTATTTAATATATGCTCTGACAAGTTACAATCTTCCCATGCCTTTTGTCTTAACTCTTCAAGTTTGTTTGGTGGTATTGAAGTATTTATCATATTAGCTTTAGTCCACTGCATTCTATCTATATTATAGTCTTTTGGAAGTTGACCATTTCGCATAACCTCATCAAACATCGGTGTTCCTGGTAAAGGCATTACTAAAAAGAAGTTGGAAGCATCTAAACCATATGACATATTTTGTTTAGCAAAATCTATAGTTTCTTGTATTTCACCCTCAGTTTCATCAGGAAAACCAACCATATAATTAGCAGCAACTCTCATACCAACTCTTTTTATTTCTTTCACTAAATTTTCAACATCAAAATCTTCTACTTTCCATTTATTAGAACACCATTTTTTTACTATTCTGTGATTAGCAGACTCAAATGGTAGAACTATGTCTCTAAACCCAGCAGCTGCTAAAAGTTCTATAACCTCTATGTCTGGTTTTCCCTTCTTAGTAAGATGAATAACATTTACCCCATTTACATCGAGTATCTCTAAACCAACTCCTATGATTTTTTTCAACATCTTAATAGCTCTTCGCTTCATACCAAATATTGAATCATCCTCAACAAATACTTGCTTCGCGCCTATTACATCTCTTAGATGTACTAACTCGTCCAAAACTCTTTCATCAGATTTAATTCTAAACCTTCCTATTTCACCAGCCATCGAACCTTTTGTTTCGTGAGCTATATGACAGTATGAACAAGCAAAGGGACAACCCAATGAGGTCATCATAGATGCATACTTTAGCTCCTCATCATCTTTAAAATGACCACCGTGAGGTCTTCTAATTTCCCAATATCGTTCATTGGGTAATAAATCCCAAGCAGGCATTGGTAATTCATCTAAATCCCAAATAATATCACCAAGATGTGAGGTATTAATTGTCTTATTATCCTTTCTAAAAAGTATCTTAGGAACTGTACTCCAATCTCTACTACCACCACGATAAATTTTCATAATTTCTTTAACAGTTAACTCAGATTCCGATGTACAAATCATATCGAATCCAGCATCTAAAAATAAATTATGTCTAGCCCTAGCATTTACACCACCAGAAAATAATATCTTTTCTGGAAAATGTTTTTTTATTAACCGACAACAATGTAAGACCATAGTTTCTTGTAAAGAGAATATTGATGTTATTCCAATAAAATCAAAGTTTGCAGCCATCTGTAAAATTCTTTCATCGGAAACTCCTGTTCTTAGTAATCCACTTTTTAAAGCTGTTGGAGTAAAGAAAAACTTTTTATAGTCATCATCTTTATTACCAACACACGCATCATACACTTTAACTTCAACACCCATATCCCTCAAAGCACCGCCTATCATCGGGTAAGCAAGAGAACCATTGGGTTTACATAAAGTATCCGGCCAATTCTGTTCTGGTGGGTATAAAAGTAAAACTCGTGGGTTTTTAAACACTAAATAATTCCTTATATTGTTATATTTAAATATTTAGAAACTTCAGAAACCCATTTTCCATAATGATCTTCTGACCTAATAGCGCCTCTACTACCGTGGTGCATAAAAGGAACTCCGTTAATAAAACCTTCTTCACCAAATGGGACATCTAAAACATGTTTTGACTTTAAACTATGATCTTCAAAGCTATTTTTTAAAATGACATAAGGTTTATGAAATTCTCTAGCCCATAATGATAATAAACCGTAAGTATCTTTATAATGACAATTTGGATATAAATCGCCAGGTTCTTTATAAAAATTATTTTCTATTGTTTCTCTTTTTAAAATAGACCATTGTGGAGTAAGAGCTTGGTCTATATCATGCCTCCAGCAATAAGAAACAAATGAATTATTATCTAATAACGGTAGTATATCATCTACCCACTTGTTTAAGAAAACTACATCATGCTCGACTTGACAAATATATTTTCCATTTCCAATTTTAGTGCCTATAGTCATAGCCTCGGATTGTAGCCAACTGGCGAATCCCAACGGTCTTTTGTCATACTTAGTATAGCCATCCCAACCATAATTTTCAATAAAATATTCTTGTGGATATTTTTGATTTACCTTTGCGGGTACAACCACCCCATCATCTTGGTTAACTTGGTGTATACCATTAACTATAATTACATTATCCTCGCCAGCAAACATATCCCCCAATAGTTTTAATTCTACACTATTTTCGGAGTTATCACCATTATTCACTATATAATATGTATATGGATAATCCACATATTTTTTTATACTCTCGTGGATTAATTTAACATAATCCATACGTTGAAACACTACTGTTACAAAATCAATACTTTCTACATATTTACTCATTTATTTTTCCATACTTCAAATACATTTGTTCCGGTAATAGATTTTGAATCTTTAACTTTACGCCCCTCTAAGTTTAAAGAAATAGGTATTTCAAAAACTTGTCCTTGTGAATAATCCCAATAATCACCATGACTTACCCTCTGATAAGCCCACTTATGTACAGATGTTAATCCACATCTATTCATTAATCCAGTTAATGATTTATCGTCAAAAATACAATAATGATATTCATAATCATAAGATTGGCCACCTACAGTTAAACCTAGTATATTTTCTATTCTCTTATCGGATTTCTGATATACCTTTATAGCCTGTTCAAAGTCAGGAACTGCCAATCTAACTATACCATCAACCTTTGTTACCCTAACCCATTCTCTTAAAACAGCTTCTATCTTATCACGAGGAAAATGTTCAAGTGTATGAGCAGAATAAACTAAATCAAATGTATTGTCTTTAAATGGCAATTTATCAAGACCATTTACAACATGATCTACTCCCTCTAATTCCCTACCATCTAAATTCTCAAATGGTTTTGGTAGAATAACATCACCACATCCAATATGTAAATATCTCATATTAAACTCCTATAAAAAGTATTATTAAAATTAAAAATTGTATCACATATATAATGAACTTCATCATCAGTTAAAGATTGATGTAAAGGTAGGCACAATGTCCTATCCATTATTTTTTCTGTATTTTTCAATGAAAGCCCATTATCATAGTACTTGACCTTATGTAAAGGGTAATATCTAAATGAAGTATATACTTCATTGTCTTTTAAATATCTAGCCAACTCATCTCTTTTATCCGTTTGAATATGATACATATAGTATGAACTTTCTTTATTGGCCGGTATCTCTTGTGGAACATCAATCCAATCCATATGCTTCAATGCATTGTTATACATTGTATGTATTTCTTTTCGCCTTGATATAAAACCATCTAACTTTTTAAGTTGTTCTAAACCTATAGCAGCAGTAACATCATTTATTATTACTCTTCTACCAGGTAACTCTATATCAAATTCCCACCATTTAGTATCTATAGAATTAGAAAATCCACTAGCACTTTTTAAACCCAAGTATGCTTCATAATCAAGTCTTTTAGCTAACTCAAGGTCTTTACAATAAACTAAACCACCATCACCCATAACTAATATTTTCATAGCATCAAATGACCAAAGACCTATATCACCAATAGTTCCCGTAAACTGATTGTTATATTTTGATACGGGACTATTAGCGTTATCTTCTATTAACTTAATATTATGCCTATCACATAAATCTACTATTTCACTCATATCACATGGGACACCAGCATAATGTAATATTATTACCGCTTTTGTTTTGTTAGTTATATTTTTTTCTATATCATCAGCACTTACATTTAAAGTTCTACTATCAACATCACAAAATATTGGTTTAGCGCCACAATTAACAATAGCATTAGCCGCTCCTACAAAACTTATTGATGGTAATATAACTTCATCCCCCTCTCCTATTTCCAATATATTCATTGACTGAAATAAACCTTCAGTACAACTACAAATAGTTTTAAAATTATCGGGATGTGATTTTAACTTTAATGAAAACTTTTCAACAAATTTTTCTGTTAGTTTTCCCTTTCCTAGCCAATTACTTTTAAATACCCTTTCAATAGCATCAAGTTCTTCTTGCCCAAGTGAGGGTTGATAAATATTAATCATTAATACTCCTATTGTAGTCTCAATTTACTAATTAATTCTATTAAAGTCAAGTTAAAAAGAATTCAACTTTATAATTTTTAAGTTATCGACTTCAAATTCAAAGTTTGATGCCGTGTACATATTAAATTTTATGTTTGATTTTTTTGTTACAACTTTTTTAAAAAAATCTTGCATTACATCTGTCGGATCATGGCGATTTGATAATTCATTGTTTGCGTGATCATTTCTACTCTTACCAATTGAATTTGTAAAGTAACCTGTACCAACTATACCAATATTCTCGTAAAAATCCATCCCAATAATATTAACTTCATCAGGTTTAAGTTGATTTACTATGTACAACAACGCATCTAACCCACTAGAGGGTGAGGTGAAAGCATATCTTGGATGGGATATCATATCTTCTTTATTTATATCATCTAAATTTTCAACTGGCAATACACCATCACGACCTTCTATCTGTAAAAAATGATTTGGAATAGATGGTGATACCTCTTTCACATATGGTAAAATAATTTTATCAAAGTTATATTTTTTATAAAGTTCAGCGGCACCTGATTGTGGAAAATAAGCAGCTAAACTCAACACATGAGTAACATTAGAAGATGCTGATAAATATTCATCTATAAACGTATCTTCTGCTTCGTAATGAAAACCATTAACGATAACACTATGATTTACTTTAGGCACACTACTAATATGCCCTAATGAATCTCCTCGGCAGAGTAATGTTACTGCTTTCATTTATTACCTCTCATTATCTTTTTAACTAGCTCCAAATCTTCGTGAGTATCTATGTCAATAGACTCACTCTCTTTCATAACAACAAATCCAACGTTACCATTTTGTAAAATATTAGATTTTAAAAAATTATGTTTCGTTGTAACATAGAAAGCTCCATTTTCTCTATACCAAGTTTGATGCTCTTGAGTTCTTTTTCTATTACCCAATTCAAAATTTATTGGTTTGCCATTGTTACCCCAATAGTAATTTACATCTTCACATACTGATATAATAGAATCATAACTACTATAAATATCCAACGGCTGTTCCATTTGCTCAATACCAAATAAAATAGAATAAAAATGTAATAAAGGTGATGTTGGTTGTACTACACAAAATAAATCTGTTTCTATTTTTTCTAAAAAATCTTTCACAACATCTTCTGTTTTTGCTTTATCAGTTGCTAATCTTTCAGGTCTTTCTATTACATTAACATTCATAGACTTTGTAAATTTCTTTATATCACTATTATCAGTACTGACATAAATTTCATCAGTAATGTTTTTACAAGTTTCTATTACATATTGTAATAATGGTTTACCGTTTACATCAACTAAGTTCTTTTTTGGTATTCGTTTTGAACCACCTCTCGCCGGTATTAGTATTTTTACATTATCCATAAATTCCATATTTAAATAAAGATTTTTTTAAGTTTTTATCTGTTTCAGCTACCATATCAATCATCTCATCAACATTCATTTTCTTTGCAGTTAATGATGAATATTCTTCTGTTAAAATATCTGTACGACTTATGTTTTCTTCTTCTGTTATTTTAATAAAATCTCCTATACAATGACTGTATGGCAACTCGTTAGTGCTTATCAAAGTTTCATCTAGTTTTTCACCTGCTCTTATTCCTATTTCTTCTACATCATCTGAAATTACTTTAGCCAACTCTAACATATTTACCGTTTTCATTTTTTTAGATAAAATAAAACCACCATCACCTTCTTGTGTCAACTTCATTGTTTTATGTACTAAATCAACAGCTTCTCTCTGTGAAAACATTAATCTATTCATCCTAGAATCAGTTAACTTTAATGTTTCATTGTTAGCTTTTAATCTTAACCAAAATGGCAATACTGATCCGTGACTATGTGTGACATTTCCAAATCTACACACAGAAAACTTATTTATTTCATTATTTGCTTCTATAAACATTTTTTCCATTAACAATTTACTATACCCATAATTCTGTTCAGGTAAACAAGCTTTATCTGTACTTATAGCTATTGTAACTGGTACATTGTATTCCGAGGAACATTCGATAACATTCAAACTACCAATAATATTTGATTTTATAGTTTGTATTGGTGTTATTTCTCCTGTATCAACATGTTTTAAAGCAGCAGCATGTATTATCACATCTGGTTTAACATCTATGATAGCTTGTGATAATGTAACTTTATCCTCTACTGCTCCTAGAATTATTTTTACTTTATCAAAACTCCGTTTTAAAGATACTTGCATCTTTTCATTTCTACTATAGCTATAAAATTTATAGTCATCGTGATAATTTTTTATAAAACTTGATCCAATTGTTCCAGATCCACCTGTTATTAAAATTTTTTTCATATTCATCTCCTAGTAAGTAATTCTTTTTTGAATAACTTTGTTACCTATGTCTATCTTCTTTAAAATTTTTATAATTCTACTTGCAGAATTTCCATCTCCATATGGATTTTCACAGTATAGAATATTTTTTTGGAACTCTTTATCATTTAATATTTTATTTATAGCTCCGGTTATCTCATACTCTTCATAGTCAACATCTATTAAGTTTTCTGGTCTTAATCTACCTTGTTGCCTTGTCCCAATATTTATAGTTGGAACTTTAAATGTTGCTGTTTCATGAATACCGGAACTAGAATTTCCTATCAAGGCCGTAGCATAACTCAATAAAGAAACATAATCTTTTAGAGACAATGTTGGAAAGTATTTTATGTTACTATTTTTTATTTCTTCTATTATAACTTGAGAACCCGCATCATTGTTTGGGTAAATTAAAACACTCGGTACACCACTTTTCTTTATCGCATTTAAAGTTTCTTTTATTTGTCTTTTAGCATCACTTAATTCTGTTGTAACAGAATGTTGTAAAACTAAAAAAAACTTTTTCTTAACATCTATATCAAACTTCTTTTTTATCTCATCAGATGTGCTTTTGTTAACACTTAACATAGCGTCAATTGATGGGCACCCCACAACAAAAATATGTTTGGGCACTTCACCCATTTTGATTAATCTATTTTTAGCATCATTATTGCTAACTAAATGATAATGTGAAAATTTACTAACAGCATGCCTAATAGATTCATCAATCGTACCACTTACTTCCCCACCTTGAATATGCACTACAGGTATATTCATGTGAGCACCAGCAATTGATACTGCCAAATTAGCACCTATATCAAATCCAGATAAAATTATATCTGGTTTAGATTCCTCTATAGCATCAACTAATCCTATTGTCACTCGACCTAAAGCCTTAGTCATCTCAGCGCCACTATCTCTATCTACACTATCGTTAAACATTTTCACAGTTTTAAAGACTTTAAACCCACCTTCTTTTATTTCATTGATAGTTTTACCATAACTATCCAGCAAATGTATACCGGTAACAACTAAATCATAATCTAAATCTCCATCATTACTTATCAGTTCTAATATGGGTTTAAATCTACTAAAATCTGCTCTTCTTTCAGTAACTACAAATACCTTTCTCATTTAAAATCTTCCCAAGTTAAATGTTCATCATTTTTGATGTCTCTAATTGATACCTTTCCAAGTAAAGTTTTATAATGTTCTGCTTTTATATTACCTGTTCCTGGTCGTTTTACCCAAATATTGTCTTTATTTAATTTTTCACCCTTTAATATATCTTTGATAGAAACAACTGTAGCAAAAGCAAAATCCATAGTAACTTGCTCTTCTTTTAGTTCTAATTTACTACCACCTCTCATTTTAAAAACTTCTTCACTACCTCGTATCAACTCTCCTAATTCTTTTGTATCCATAGAATTTAATATATCAGGACCTTCTCTATCTTTTGTATCTATAAAATGTCTTTCTAAAATTGAAGCTCCTAAACCAGTAGCAGCAAGACAAGCATTATTATTTATGGTATGGTCTGATAAACCTATAACAGCATTTGGAAAATTATCTTTTAATTCTAGCATAGCTCCAAGTCTAACAAGATGAAATGGTGTTGGATATAAATTAGTAGTATGTAATAAAGCGTATTCAATATTATTATCTTCTAATATATTAACTGTCTTTCTCACACTTTCTATGGTATTCATACCAGTTGATACTATCATTGGCTTACCAAAAGACGCAACATGCTCTATCAAAGGATAATTGTTACATTCACCTGAACCAATTTTATAAGCAGAAACTCCCATTCTTTCTAACCTATTAGCTGCAGCTCTTGAAAATGGAGTACTTATAAAGATAGCACCTTTTAATTCAACATAATTTTTTAGTTCTATTTCATCATCTTCGGATAAAGCACATTCGTTCATAATGTCATATATTGAAGAATTTGAATTTCCTGGAATAATCTTTTTGGATAGTTTTGACATTTCATCATCTATAACATGAGTTTGATGCTTTATTATTTCTACTCCTTGACTACAAGCCTCATCAACTAAATGTTTTGCTAAATTCAAATCACCATTATGATTTATACCAATCTCAGCAATAACTAAAGGTTTGTAATCAGAACCTATTAATCTGTTATTTATCAACATTTTCATTGTTAAAAAAATCCCTATTTTTTGTATACCAATCTATTAGTTTTGATATGTCTTCTTTTAAATATCGATTAGGTTTCCATCCTATACTACGAAGTTTATCACTATTAGATAAGTAAATAGGATCTTGAAATAGTCTGTCATCTACATATTTTATATATTGATTAATATCTTTACCCATACCATCACAAATCATTTTCGTAACATCCATTACCGTATAAGACTCATCAGTAGAGACATTATAAATATTTTTATTTTTACCCTTACTCATGACAATTTCTACAGCATCTACGAAGTCGTCAATATTTAGGAAATACCTAACTTGTTTACCCACACCATGTATTGTTAGCTTTTTATCGTCTTGTAATCTAGTAATAAAATATGGTATTAGTTTATCGGGAAATTGCATTGTACCATAAGTGTTATTTAATCTAACCACTTTCCAGTTCAACCCATAACAATAACCATAAGCATGTAAGATAGATTCACCACTAGCCTTAGTTGCTGAATATGGATTTGTGGGTAGTGCCATTGAATTTTCATACAAAGGTTCACCCGTTCCTATTACTTCATCAGTACTCAAATGTAATAATGAAATATTATTTTTAATACAATATGTACTTAGATGATGTATTCCCAATATATTTGTGTCAATAAAATCTGTCGGTCTTTTAAAAGACTCATCTACATGAGTTTCAGCGGCTGAATTTATTACCAAGTCAAAGTCGGTATCCAATTTATTATATATTTTTGAATTTTGTATCTCACCCTCTACCACCAAGATATTTTCATCTAATCTATTTAGACATGAGGTATGCCCCATCGAATCTAAAACAACTACTTCGTGATTATCTTTAAATCTATTTGCTATATGTGAACCAATAAATCCGGCTCCTCCGGTTATTAATATTTTCATTAACTTTCCTCTACATTACTTAAATTTTTAAAAATATTGTACCAATGTAAACATAGTTTATTGTGGTCATAACCGTCTATAAATTTATTTCTAATATTTTCATTTATCTCAACATTTAATTCATCAAAATTTGTTAAAATATAATCAATTTTTTCTTCTAAGTCTGACCAATCATACTTTACATCAATATATGTTTTACCTGGTTCATATATGTCTGGTATGGTTTTAACTAAATCTTGATTAGGTTTTATCATTATAGTTCCATACTGCATACATTCATAATCTCTGAAACATATCTCTCCCATACCAAACGGAGAAAGTGAAATTTTAGAATTCATTAAATTTTTAATATATTCTTGAAATGGTAGCCTGTCATATATCATACTATACTTTGACTTTAAAGGCTCTAGTTTATTCCACAAACCATTTCTATGAGATGTGTAAAAATGATTATTCTGTGATTTATGATCTTCATTGTAATTATGTTTACCTTGAAAAATAGCACACACATCAGTAGTTTTATTTTGCTTAATTGGTTGAAAATTTCTATAATCTTGAACAAGTTGTCCTACATTCCAACCTGTAAATTTTATTCTTTTCCATTTATCATCGGAAATATCATATGATAAATCTAAATCACTACCACTACCCCAAAACCATTTATTATGAGCATAGGGAACTTTATAAGCATCTTGTGATGGTAACATTTGATTTTTAAATAAATAAATAGCATTACTTTTTTCAAAAACTTCATAACCACCCATTAGTGATGTGGAATCTGAGCCTTCAAATAGGAAGTAATCACCGGTTACCTTTGATAAATTTTCAAGTCCATAGTCAATACTGTCCTGTAATGTTTTTTTCTTATCAATGAAATCATGCATTCCAATAAATAGATAATCAAAATCATTAGAATTAGTAAATTCAATACTATAGTCTCGTAATATATTTTGAATAAAAGCAAATGGCCTAAATGTTGGTTCATTCCTACCAAGTGCATAGTTTTGTATTTTTATTTTAATCATATCGAAAAATTTTCTTTTAAAAAATCTTTTACCTTAACCCATCCAACATCTATTCTACTACTTTTTTGATATAGTTCTAAATCACCTATCTTAATAGCCTCACGAATTACTTCTTTAACTAATTGAACACTAATGTCATTTTCATGACCTTCGTATGACAACCCTATACCATTTTTGTTTTTATACTTCATCTTCTTATCCCATTTATTTCTTCATTATAAAATTTATTCTGTTTCACTTGTCTTTCTATTGTCTTTGGATGAATAATAGAATATTTATGTTCCGTTGGTAGATGAGCATAAGTTTGAAAACCAACTAGTTGTTCGTGAACTGGTTTTTCCCAACGAATGTTTGGTCGGTTACGAAAGATACGACCTTGCCAATCAGGATAGTTTATCCAACCCCTTTCGTTTATCTTATACCCATACACCCTACAATGTTCTTCCGTTATTCCTTTTACTGTATTTACTCTTGGTACGAAAATTAAATCAACCTTATTACCTTCAAGTAACTCGTGAATGTCTGCCATAAACCAATGTGAAACCATTTCATCAGCATCTAAATTAAAACTGTAATCACCACTACACATATTCTTTAGATAGTTTTTTTGTGAAGCAAAGTCACCTAAAAGATTTCTCTGTTCAAATACTATATTTTCAGTAGATACATAGAAATCTAAGATAGCTTTTGTTTTTTCATTGTCTGAATAATCATCAAGGATAACTATCTCATCTTGTGGTTGTTTATACTTTACTAAAAACTTTAGTAGCTTTTCAAGAGTGGTAGTTTCGTTGTGAGTCAGTATAGAATAGCTAATTTTCATTGATGTAATTTACTATAAAATAGTTATAAAGTCAAGTAATAAATTCAGTATTTATCTGTGTAACTTTTAATGATGTTAATTTTTTTAGTTTATACGATCGGTATGCCTGTTTAAAATATCTATCAGCTGATATAATATCACCATAAAATCTTTTTGGTGTCATAGAAGACCGTTTCTTTGGATTAGCAATCTGTAATCTAAAGTAGTCTTCTTTTAGATTTAACAAATTTTCCACTTCTTCTATTTTAGTTTTTCTTAAATCGGCAACTTTAAATAATTTTTTTAACTTACTAGTACCTAAGTAGTTTAGGTTTAACCCTTCTAAGTTTTTATTTATTTTATCTGTACTTAGATAAAGTAGAATAGGTCTAGGATCTTTAACACTTTTTTCTGAATAATTAAATGTAATTATCAT
>Ga0209279_10000377_pt1 | contig 29714 bp, 25 predicted proteins | sample CoawatmetaG00DNA_3_FD_187508 | JGI IMG/M metagenome (GOLD analysis project Ga0209279, IMG submission 187508) | Marine microbial communities from the West Antarctic Peninsula - Coastal water metaG006-DNA (SPAdes) (version 2) | ecosystem: Environmental > Aquatic > Marine > Coastal ...
AAACTATCAATAGAAGGCATAATCACTAATTTATTTATTATAATAGTCTTATTATAATTTAAATTTAAATATATAAGTTTTATTAATCATGAAATAAAGAAATGTTAGTTATTTTAACTATTTAATATAAATTAAAATTGTTTTAATATTTAAATATTCTTTAAAAATGCAGGATCAATACCACTCAAAAATATTTGAAGTAGATTACACGCTTACTCGAAATAAAATGAGGGATGCAAGGGTACTATCTGAGAAAGAAATCTTGAATCAACTTAAGTTGTCTGAAAAAACAGCTACAAATCAAAGAAGAGATTTTCAGAAAAAGACTGCGAATCTTATCAAAGACCTAAGATCTTCAAATCAACCAGACTTATTGTCATTGTTTATATCAGAATATAATTTAACAAGTGATGAAGGGCTTTCATTAATGACCCTAGTTGAAGCCTTTCTTCGAGTTCCAGATAATAAAACCAGGGATAAATTATTTATTGATAAAGTGGCTAGAAAGGGTTGGACTAATCATATTGGTGGCAGTAAATCATCAATGGTTAATATTGCAACGATTGCTCTAAGCATTGCAGATAAGATGATTGCACATGGAAGTAATACAGAGGTTAAGAATAGAATAAAAAAAGCATTAGCGATTTTATCTAGGCCTGGTATACGATTTAGTGCAAACAATGTGATGCAATTTTTTGCTAAGCAGTTTGTCTTTGCTGAAAATATTAATACTGCAATTAAATCAAGTAAAGCTAAAAATGGTTTGTATTCATTTGACATGCTTGGAGAAGCAGCTTGGACTATGGCAGATGCTGATAAGTATTTCTTATCTTACAAGAATGCATTAATAGAAATTGGAAAGCATAGGCAATCTAAAAATGTGTTTGAAGCTGATGGAATATCAGTAAAACTATCTGCGCTTCACCCTAAATATGATTTTATGCACAGAGACAGAGTTCTATCAGAATTACTACCTCGAATAATTGAGTTAGTAAATATTGCTAAAAAATATAATATAGGGATTAATATTGACGCTGAAGAGGCTGAGCGGTTAGATCTCTCATTGGATGTTATAGATCGAATTATGGATTCGATTGCAACTACATCATGGCAAGGATTTGGAGTTGTAGTCCAGGCTTATCAAAAGCGCTCATCATATCTAATTGATTGGCTTCATCAAAGTTGCAAAAAATATGATTTAAAGATTATGGTAAGGTTAGTCAAAGGGGCTTATTGGGACAGTGAAATTAAGAAAGCCCAAGTTATGGGAGAAGTTGGTTACCCAGTTTTTACAAAAAAAATAAATACTGACTATTCATTCTTAGTATGTGCACAAAAATTACTCCTGATGAGGGATTATATCTACCCCCAATTTGCTAGCCATAATGCACATTCATTAGTCAGCGTTTGCGAAATTGCTGGAGATAATGTTGGATTTGAAGTGCAAAGGCTTCATGGTATGGGCGAGTCTCTTCACATCCACATTAAAAATAAATATGATGTCCCTTCGAGGGTATACGCTCCAATTGGAAGTCATAAGGAGTTATTGGCTTACCTAATGAGACGATTATTAGAGAATGGAGCTAATAGTTCTTTTATTAATCATTTATTTGATGAGAGTATTAAGCCAGAAAGCTTAGCAATAGATGTTTTTTCTGCAGTTGAAGAAGATACTGATAATTCTCATTCAAAAATTCCACTGCCAAAAGACATTTTTAAAAATATCCGTCAAAACTCATCAAGCATTATGCTTACTGAGCAGAATGAAGTTGATTTACTATTTAAATATCAAGAGCCTTGGCTTAAGAAAAAGTGGCAAGCAAAATCAATGATTGCTGGAATAGTTCTAGAGGATTCATATCATGAAGAGGTTAAAAATCCTTCAGATACTGCAGATATTGTGGGGAGTTTGCTATATGCCAATCACTCGCAGCTAGATTGCTGCTTAATATCTGCACAAAATGCTTTTCATTTAAATTCTCATGACCCAGATAGAATGCTTAAGAGTTTAAATAGGGCCGCTGAACTCTATGAGAAAAATAAATTTGAATTAATGGCGCTTGCAATGCGAGAGGCTGGAAAGACTTATCAAGATGCCATTGATGAGGTAAGAGAAGCGGTCGATTTTTTACGCTATTATTCAAACTTAGCAGCTAATGTAATTCCTAACAAAAGAAAAGCTATGGGAGTTTTTGTTTGTATTAGTCCATGGAATTTTCCTTTAGCAATTTTTACAGGTCAGGTTGCTGCAGCACTTGCTGCAGGAAATACTGTGATTGCAAAGCCTGCTGAAACTACCTCATTAATAGCCTATAGGGCAAGTGAGTTATTAATAGAGGCTGGAATCCCTTTAGGAGTATTTCAGCTTTGCTTAGGAAAAGGTTCAGATGTTGGCTCTTACCTATCTAGCAGTCCAATAATTTCTGGTGTAGCCTTTACAGGTTCATCAGCTGTAGCAAGAAAAATTAAACACAACCTAATTAAAAAGGGAAATCCAGAGGCAAGAATTATTGCTGAAACTGGTGGTTTAAATGCAATGGTAGTAGATTCAACCGCCTTATGCGAACAGGTAACAAGAGATGTTATTGATGGCGCGTTTAAAAGTGCAGGACAACGTTGTTCTGCCCTTAGGATGTTAATGATTCAGGAAGAATGCTTTGATGAAACTCTTAAGATGATTCGGGGCGCAATGATGGAGCTGAGTATTGGAAATCCTAAACACTTATCTACTGATTGTGGTCCAGTTATAAATCATGAGGCACAAGTAAAGCTCCAAACCTATATTGAAAAATCCAGAAAAAGAAATCAAATAATTGGAGAAATTCAATGTGATCTTAATACTGGCTATTATGTAACTCCAACGATTATTAATCTCAAATCTATTGATGAAATTAATGAAGAGTTTTTTGGTCCAATTCTCCATGTTATCTCATACAAGAGCAATGAATTGGAATCTATGATTGATCAATTAAATGCAAAAGGCTTTGGATTAACGTTTGGTATCCATTCCAGAATTGACAAACAGGTTGAGGAAATTACATCCAGAGTTAATGCAGGAAATATTTATGTGAATCGAAATCAAATTGGTGCAGTTGTTGGATCTCAACCTTTTGGCGGTGAAGGCTTGTCTGGAACTGGCCCTAAAGCAGGAGGTCCAAGTTCACTTCATGGCTATAGTCAAAGTATATCCTCAACTTCGCCAACTGATCATACGCTTACTCTCTATGGCAATATTGTAGTTAATAGTTTGATCATGCCAAGCCTTCCATTAAGTAGAGATTTGATCTCTAAAATGAAAAATAAGTTTTCATTCATTGAGAGTGATTTTTTTGAGTATCTTCAAGACGAAATAGCTAAATACGCAACTAAGCTTTCCTTGCCTGGACCTACTGGTGAATCAAATAGTATCAGATATAAGCCAAAAGGAACAGTACTATGCCTTGGCCCAACAGCTATTGATGCACTTAAGCAGACATTATTAGCTCTGGCATTGGGTAACAGCGTTATTAGTCTTATTCAAGAAGAAGAATATAGCTCTATTATTGAGCTTGGGTTTGTTGAGGAAAATATATTTAGATTGATTAATGGTCCAAGCCTTAACTTGATGAAAAGTGAATCATATAAAGTAATATTATATTTTGGTGATTTAATGTCAGTTGAAAAATTAATAGTGAATCAGCGTTCAGCAATTACTCCAGTTATGAGCTCTCTTTCTGAGACATGGCAATTGCTAAATGAGCGAGTCATTACTGAAGATACAACGGCATCTGGTGGCAATGCCAATCTCCTAGCACTTTAATCTTTATTAGCAGCTTTAAATGATGTTGGGGTTAATTTAGTCTGGCTAATGAACCATCTTATAAATGAAGAAGGGTCTGAGTAGCCAAGTTGATATGAAATTACTTTAACTGAAAGACCATTATGAAGCATATTTTTGGTTTTTTTAAGCTTAAAGTTATTTAGAGCTTTGCGAAATGTTGTGTTTTCTTTTGATAATTGATAACGAAGTTGGCTAGTACTTACACCAAGCTGATCTGATATTTCTTGAATAGTGATATTGCTGTAGTAATTTTCATAATTGTTCATCAGTACTTCAATATTTTCAATGAGGCTATTTTTTTTTCCTTTTTTGTTAATTTTTTCTTGTGCAATAGACTTTAAGTAATCAACAAGCTTTGTATTTGAAATAGTATTCTTTTTTAAATAATTTTTTTTACTAATTACAATTGATGTTTCAGTACTTTGAGAGTTAATTGGGCAATTAAAAACTGATTTTTCTTTTATAACAACTTCAGTGGTATGTATTTTTGTATTAATGCATCTAATTGGAAATCTTTTAGATCTAATAAAAGAAGCAAGTATCGAAAGACATAAATTCTCATAAATAGACGAATGTTTAATATTTGGATTTGCAATAAATATTACTTTAACTTCATTATGCTCTTCCTTTATAACAAAATTGACACCTTCTAATTCAATGTTTATATAAGATTGAAGGAGTTTAAAGCCCTCTTTTAAGTGTTTAGAATAAACAAACATTAATCCAAATGCTTCAGCATAGTTGGGCCTTATTTGAGCTAATCGAGCATAATTTATTGTGATTAATTCATCATTAAAAATTGTTTTAGCCTCAATAAAAAAATTTAAAAATATATCAATTGGAAGTGATAAATTTGGATTTAATAGCATACTTTTTGATAAGCCAATTCTGTTACAAATTTCATTTACTTTTTCTGGGTAAATTTGTTGTAACCTTAGAATTGATCTCCAAACTGCACTATTTGTATTCATATTATTTCAACATAAAGTTAAGATATAAATCATAAGTCTTAGAAAAGAAAGCATTATAAAATGTTAATATTTTATTATATTATGATAACTTAAATTTATTTTTTATAACTATACTAGTTATTCAATTGTTGAATTAATAATTCATTTACTACAACGCTTCAAATAAGGATTAATTGTTATGCTCGAAACTATATTCCAATATTCACTACTATCTTTTTTTCTTTCCATTGTATTAATTCTAGTAGCTTTAGTGAAGTTTCAAATCAAGCCTTGGCAATTATGGCTAATAGCAGTCGGTTTAACATATCCAGGCGCTGTAATCGCTGATCATTTTGGCGCTCAACTTATACTTCTTTTTCTCTTGGCTTTAGGAGTCCTCTTAATTCCAAGTGTTAGATTACTGTTATTTACTAAGCCACTTTATAAGTCAATGCGCAAATCCCTCCCTCCTATTGGCTTAACGGAAAGTATTGCACTAGAGGCAGGAAGCGTTTGGTGGGATGCTGAGTTATTTCAAGGTAATCCTGATTGGAAGAAACTATCAGACCTTGAGGCAACTGAACTCACCGATGAGGAGCAAAGTTTTGTTGATAATGAAGTTGAAACTCTTTGCGGTATGGTTGATTCCTATGAAATTGTTTCCAGTGAAGATTTACCTAAAGAGGTCTGGCAGTTTATTTTTGATAAGGGATTTTTGGGTTTGATTATTCCAAAAGAATTTAATGGACTTGGTTTTTCTCATTTCGCACATGCCATAATTGTCGGTAGGCTTTCTTCGGCCTCACAATTTTTAGGAATTTCAGTTATGGTTCCAAATTCACTAGGACCTGGTGAGCTATTATTAAAATACGGAACTGAAGAGCAAAAACAACATTACTTGCCTCGTTTAGCAAAAGGAAAAGAGGTGCCTTGCTTTGGACTAACGTCTACAGTAGCTGGCTCTGATGCGGGCTCCTTGGTTGATAATGGGATAGTTTGTTATGGTGAGCACGAAGGTAATAAAGTATTGGGTTTAAAATTAAATTGGGAAAAGCGCTATATAACCCTTGCACCTATTGCTACAGTTATAGGTTTAGCTTTTAAAGCATATGATCCTGATAACTTATTGCCAGCTGATCACCCTCTTTATAAGAAAAATGATTTAGGAATTACGTGTGCGCTTATCCCACGAAAAACTAAGGGTTTAAGTATAGGAACTCGCCATCGTCCAATTGGTGAGCCATTTCAAAATGGCCCTATTTATGGTAAAGATGTATTTATACCAATGGACTGGGTAATTGGTGGTGACAAAATGATTGGCCATGGGTGGAGAATGCTTATGGAGTGCCTGAGTGTTGGTAGAGGAATATCATTGCCTGTAACTGGAGCATCTGCCACTCAAGCTATGCTTTTAACTACAAGTACCTATGCGCAAACTCGTGAGCAGTTTGGGATTCCAATTTCAAAAATGGAAGGAATCCAAGAGAAACTGTCTAATCTTGCTACAAATGCATTTCGAGCAACTGCAAACATTAATCTTTCAACTTGGGCGCTTGATGCCGGACATCGACCATCAATTATTTCAGCAATAGTGAAATATAGAAACACCCAGTTATTGCAAAATTCTTCGATTGATGCTATGGATGTTCATGGCGGAAGAGGAGTAATGCAAGGTAAGAGAAATTATGTGTCAAATGTCTATTCTGGTGCTCCAGTTGCAATTACAGTTGAAGGTGCAAATATTTTAACTAGAAGTTTAATGATTTTTGGACAGGGCCTTGTTAGATGCCATAAGACATTGTTAGATGAATTAACAGCGCTGCATGATGATGGGAAGGATGCTATAAAGAATTTTGATAAAGCCCTAGTAACTCATGTTGGCAGCTTTATTAATAACATTGCCAGAGCAATTGTTTATGCCTGGACTAAAGGTAGATTAGCAAAACCTTATGGTAATGAAACCACAAGGCCCTACTATAGAAGCTTGTCAGTTTTATCTGCAAAGTTTGCTGTCTTAACGGATATTGCCTCTTTACTATTAGGAGGCTCTTTAAAAAGAAAAGAGATGGTGTCTGGTCGATTTGCTGATGCCATTTCTGCAATGTATGAAATTAGTTCATGCATAAAGCTTTATGAGGAGAAGTTCCAAAATGACAACAATGTTCAGAGTATTCTTAAATTATCAGTTCTCACGTTAGTTAAAGAGGCCGATGTTGCGATGCGAGAAAACATAGAAAGTATGCCAATTAATAGGGTTATTAAGTCGATACTAAGGTTCTTATTCTTTCCTTTTTCAGTTACTAGCGATAAAATTAATGATAGATTAATCATTGCTACTTCAAATTCTATTACTGATATTGACTGGTTGATAGACAACTTATCTACATGTATTTGCTCTAACTTAAAAGAAAAACCTGGTCACCCTTTCTATATTTTATTTCAGGGATATGAAGCTGGGGTTAAATTAAAAGTGCTAAGAGACAAAGCAAAAAAAGCAGGATACAAGTACCAGCCAAGTATTACCTTGGAGTCATGGCTTCAAGGCCTTGTTGATAATAAAACTTTAACTACTGAAGATAAAGAAAATTGGCTGAGATGGAATGACACTCTTCTTGAGGCCCTGAAAGTCGATGATTTTGAAAATTTAGAGAATTAAATATATAGGAAAACTATGAAACAATATTTTGATAAAGCCTTTAGCAAGATTGCCGTTCTTGGCTCGGGAACAATGGGTGGACAAATAGCTGCTCACTTCGCAAACTTAGGGTTTGATGTAGTCATGTTTGATACAAGTGAAGAGGCGTTAATGAAGTCGCTCGCCATGATGAAAAAATTGAAACCTACGCCATTTGCAAGTCCTTCAATAGCTAGCTTAATTAAGACTTCAACTTATGAAAATCTTGATACTCTATCAAAATGTGATTTCATAATAGAGTCAATTGTCGAAAATATTGAAATCAAAAAACAACTTTTTTTGAAAATAGCCCCTTATGTAAATGATCATGCAGTGCTAGTGACAAATACTTCTGGGTTATCAATTCAAAAAATTGCTGAGCATTCACCAGAAAGCTTAAGAAGTAGAATTTTTGGAGTTCACTTTTTTAATCCACCAAGATATTTACCGCTTGTCGAATTGATACGTACTTCATTTAGTGATGAAAAGTTACTACATACAGCTGAAGGATTTATTACCTCCGCATTGGGAAAGGAAGTCGTTTATGCGAAAGATAGTCCTGCTTTTATTGCTAATAGAATAGGTGTCTTTTCTTTTTTAGCAGTATTAAAGCATGCTGAAAACTTCTCTTTATCTGCTGATACAGTTGATGCCTTAACAGGCAAGAGAGTTGGAAGACCCGCTAGTGCAACATTTAGAACTTTAGATGTTGTAGGTCTTGATGTAATGTCGAATGTTGTAAAAAATATTTATGAAAATGCTAAGGATGATCCATGGGTTGAGCTTTTCAAACTGCCTGATTGGATAGATCAATTAATTGAGAAAGGTTCGTTAGGAAGTAAGACAAAAAAAGGTATTTATGAGAAAGTAGGAAAGAATATAAATGTTTATGATCCAGCTACTGGAGAATATAGACTTTCAGATAAAACTATTAGTTCAACGGTTAAGAAAATACTCAAAGATAATGGAAATATTGAGAGCTCATTATTGGAGCTTTCCAAATCGGATGATCCACAAGCACAATTTTTATGGTCAGTTCATCGTGATGTTTTTCACTATGCCTCTTTCCATTTAGAGCATGTGGCTGAAACAGTAAGATGTGTTGATCTTGCTTTAAAATCAGGCTTTGCTTGGCAGAAAGGTATTTTTGAGCAAGTTCAGCTTACAGGCTGGAGTAAAGTTAGAGAAGCTTTAAATATTGATATTAGTAGCGGTAAAACTCTTTCCCAAGAGCCTCTTCCAACTTGGGCTATGGATAAAGATTTTGTTTATTCTGATGATGGTGCTTTTGATCCAAATAAGAATCAATATACTCCAAGATCCTCTCATCCAGTTTATGAAAGGCATTTACATAAATCTCTTTTGCAGGGTGAAAAGCAATATCAACAAAATATTTTGTTGGAGGGTGAGGCGACTAAGTTACTTGATATTGGTGATGGAATTGCCAGCGTTTCTTTTAAAACCAAAATGAATGTTTTAAGTTCAAACGTTTTAACTGAGCTGCCAAAGTGTCTCGACTATTTAGAAGAAAACGGCTTTCATGCTTTAATTTTTAAGCAAGAACAAGAACATTTTTGTGCTGGAGCAAATCTATATGAAATAATTTCTGCTATTAAACTAGGCTTACTTGAAAAAGATCCAGGTGTTGCCTCTAAAGCTAAAAAGAAGGCATTTGAAGTTATGAATCCAGGGCTTCCTAAGCTAGGTAAGCTCTATTCTATTAAAAAAACAGTAGCTATGTTGCAAGAATTATTAATGCGTCTAAAGCATGGCAAAATATTAACAGTTGCTGCAGTTGATGGACTTGCACTTGGTGGGGGCTGTGAGCTTTTATTGCATTGCAACAAAGTGGTAGCCTCCATGAATTCTTATATTGGTCTTGTAGAGGTAGGTATTGGCGCTTTACCAGCAGGCTGTGGAAGCAAGGAAATGGCTTTAAGGGCATTCCTTAATAAAGAAACAGATGATATATTCCCTTTACTTTCTAAGCATTTTGAGCAAATTGCCATGGCAAAAGTTTCAGCAAGTGCATTAGAGGCTAAAGAAATGGGCTATTTAAAGAATGATGATGTAATTATTGCTAATCCAAATGAGCTACTTTATGTTGCAAAGCAGCAAGCACTGGCATTACTAGAATCTGGATTTAAATCTCCTTTAGATTCAACATTTAAAGTAGTTGGAAAGGCTGGGTATGCAAATATTATGGCGCAAATTGCTAACCTTTATGAAGGACACTTTATGTCAGATCATGATAAGCATTGTATTACCTCTTTAGCAAAAGTAATGACTGGCTCTGAAGTTGAAGAAAATACAATAGTGAATTCGCAAATGATATTGGATCTTGAGAGAAAGTACTTTGTCGAACTTTTAGGTACTCAGAAAACGCAAGAAAGAATTGAGTTTATGCTAAGAAATAGCAAGCCACTTCGAAATTAACTGGAGAACATTATGAGAAAAGCTTATATTATTGATGCAAAAAGGACTCCAGTTGGAAAAGTAAGGGGTTTATTATCTAAAACCAGAGCGGATGATTTATTGATTCATGCCATACAAAGTGTGTTGAAAGCATCAGATGCTAGTGAAGAAATTAATAAAAATATTGATGACATTATTGTTGGCTGCGCTATGCCAGAAGGCCCACAAGGGCTAAATATCGCTCGAATTGCAACATTACTTGCTGGTCTTCCAGATTCAACGCCTGCGTACACTTTAAATAGGTTCTGCTCTTCAGGGCTTCAATCAGTATCCAATGCTGCTGATTTAATAAAGTCGGGTTCAGCTGACTTAGTAATAGCAGCGGGTGTTGAAAGTATGAGTAGCGTTCCTATGACTGGCTTCAAGCCCTCTATGAATCCTAAAATTTTATCAGATGAAAATATTTCTATTGCTTATGGAATGGGCTTAACAGCAGAAAAGGTAGTCCAAAAATATAACATCTCAAGAGAAGCGCAAGATGAATTTGCCTTTGAAAGTCATCAAAAAGCAATTCTGGCAAATAGTAATGGCTTATTTTCTAATGAAATATCACCAATAACAACTGTTGAAAATGGATACTCAACTAAATCCAATGAATACACAACTCGCTCTAATGTCGTTTCGATGGATGAAGGGCCAAGAGAAGATACGAGTCTTGAAGTTTTAGCTAAACTAAGAACTGTTTTTGCTCAGGATGGTTCAGTCACTGCAGGAAATAGCTCACAAATGTCTGATGCTGCTGCTGCAGTTCTTGTGGCTAGCGAAGAAGCTGTAGAAAAATATAATCTAACACCAAAAGCTGAGTTTATGGGCTTTTCAGTTGCAGGTGTTCCTGCAGAAATTATGGGAATTGGTCCAGTCAAAGCAATTCCAAAAGTTTTAAAGTCAACAGGTTTAAGCTTGGATGATATTGGCTGGATTGAACTTAATGAGGCTTTCGCTGCGCAATCATTAGCTGTAATTCAAGAGTTGGGTCTAGACCCTAAAAAGGTCAACCCACTTGGGGGCGCAATTGCTCTAGGTCATCCATTAGGAGCTACAGGCGCTATAAGGATTGCTACTCTGGTATCAGCCATGCAAAGAGAAAATATTGATTATGGTATGGTCACAATGTGTATTGGAACTGGTATGGGCGCTGCAGGCATAATTAAAAATATAAGAAACTAAATGAAAAAACAAAATTTTATCAATACGTTAAGACTGCCAATCATTCAGTCACCAATGTTCATTGTTTCAAATGCGAGACTTGTTATTGCATCATCAAAGGCAGGAATTGTTGGGTCATTTCCATCAGCTAATTGTCGAACATTAGAGGCCCTAGACAAAACTTTTTTTGAAATAACTCAAGCTTTAGGTTCAGGTAAGGAGGCCCTCCCTTGGGCGGTTAATCTTATTGTTAGTAAAATGTATGCTCGGAGCAATGATGATCTTGATTTAATTCTCAAACATCAGCCACCAATTGTAATAACCTCACTTGGTAACCCCAAAGAAGTTGTTGAAAAAGTTCACAAATATGGTGGCTTAGTTTTTTCAGATGTTATCAACTTATACCACTCAAAGAAAGCAATTGATGCTGGCGTTGATGGTTTAATTTTGGTTTGTAATGGTGCAGGGGGGCATACTGGAGAACTTTCACCATTTGCTTTTGTAGCTGAGGTGAGGGAGATTTTTGATGGCACAATTATTGTTGGTGGAAGTATTAGTTCAGGGGATTCAATCTTGGCAATTCAGGCTATGGGTGCAGATATGGCTTACATGGGAACTCGCTTTATCGCAACAAAAGAAAGTGACGCCACTGACGAATATAAAGATATGATACTTAATGCTTCAGCAAGTGACATTATTAAGTCTAATAAAATTACTGGAGTTAATGGAAACTGGCTCGAGCAATCACTAAAAAATGCTGGAATTGCATCTAAAGAAGGTGGAATCAAGCAAACATTGGGTGATTTAAAGAAAATGATAATGCCTCTAATCAAGCAAAAACTTAAAGTAGATTTTGATATAAGTAAAGTTACCGCTAAAAGGTGGCGTGATATTTTTTCAGCAGGTCAAGGTGTTGGTTCTATCTCCAATGTGCCAAGTGTTGAGGATTTAGTGTTAGAATTAGAGAAGCAACATGCTAAAGCAAAAAGTCGAATTTTAAAAGGATGATAAATAAATGCTACCTAGGCCAGCAAAGCGAAATTTAAAACATAATAGAGATATCACAGGTAAGGGCTATAAAAGAGATGATGGGCTTTGGGACGTTGAGGTTTTCCTAATTGATAGCAAGACATATTCCTTTGAAAATATGCATAGAGGCTACATAAGTGCTGGAGAGCCCCTTCATGATATGGCTGTTAGGCTAACTCTTGATGATGACAGGAAAATTATCGATATAGAGGCAGTAATTAATGCATCTCCATACAATATTTGTCCACAGGCCGTAAAAAATTGTCAAAACTTAAAAGGTGAGTATTTAATTTCAGGCTTTAACAGGAAAGTTATAAAAGCAATGGGTGGTGAAAAAGGATGCAGGCATATTACTGATTTATTGGCTTATGCAGGAACGATTGCTTATCAAACCCTTTGGAAAGAGAAAACTGGTGATGAAACTAATACTATTTCTTTAGAGGAAGCTAAATCAATAGAAAAGAAATTTACAAACTCTTGTTTTGCATTTAAGAAAGATGGAGAGGTTTATAATCAGTACAAAGAAATATTAATAAATAAGATAGAGAAACGTTAATAACGAGCATAAGGGGAAAAGCATGGAAAAAGTCATACCAAATAAATTTGAAGAAACAGAGTTTTTTAAAGAGCATGGTAACTTAGTAGAGTTTTTTGATAACTGCTGTAAAGAGCATAATGGCAAAATGGCTTTTGAAAGCTTTGGTGTTGAAATTTCATATGAAGATCTTTCAGAAAAAGTAAATGCTTTTGCCTCTTGGCTGACTAACAATTTCCAGGCAGGAGATAGGATAGCTGTGATGATGCCAAATATGCTTGCCTACCCAATAATTGTATATGGCGCCTTGAAAGCTGGAATCGTTGTTGTTAATGTTAATCCTCTCTATACGCAAAGAGAATTAGAGCATGTTCTTAAAGATAGTGAAGCTAAAGTATTGGCAGTTTGGGAGGGCGTCGCTAATGTAGTAGAGAAGTCTAATCTTGCGAATGTAGAAAAAGTAATGATTACAACCGTTGGCGATCTTCTTGGATTTAAAGGGAAGATTATTAACTTTGTAGCTAGAAAAGTTAAAAAGTTAGTACCTAAATTTAACATTGATAACGCTGTTATGTTTAATAAAGTATTAAGTGACAACTTAGGATCAAATCCAGTTAAAGTTGATATATCTGTTGATAGTACTGCATTTCTTCAATACACTGGAGGCACAACAGGAGTTTCAAAGGGCGCAGTTTTGTCCCACCGAAATATCCTTGCAAATATTATTCAGGCGTTTTTTACTATTGATCCAAAAATGTATGATGAATCAAGAAATGAACAGAGAATTGCCATCTGTCCACTACCTCTTTATCATATATTTGCATTAACCGTTCACAACTTTATGCTATTTCATATTGGTGGAAAAACTGTTTTAATTACTAACCCAAGGGATCTTAAGACTTTTGTTTCATTAATGAAAAAACATAAGTTTCATATGATTTCTGGCGTAAATACTCTTTATGAGGCCCTATTAAATTATGATGGCTTTAAGGAGTTAGATTTTAGTAACTTGCTTATGTCATTAAGCGGCGGAATGGCTGCTTTAGATACTACTGCCAAAAGGTGGCATGAAGCTACTAAATCTGTCATTTGGCAAGCATACGGACTAACAGAGACTTCTCCTTTGGTGAGCGTTAATGATTATAAGCAAACTGAATTTACTGGCTCTGTAGGCTTGCCAGCTGCATTTACTGAAATTGAAATTCGAGATGAAGATAATAATGTTTTAACTGAAACTAATGCTGTTGGAGAGCTCTGCGTTCGCGGTCCTCAAGTTATGAGTGGCTATTGGAATTCAGAAGTTTCGGGTCTTGATGAAAATAATTGGTTCATGACAGGTGATATTGCTCGAATAGATGAAACTAATAATATTTTCATTGTTGATCGTAAAAAAGATATGATTATCGTGTCTGGATTTAATGTTTATCCAAATGAGGTAGAGGCAGTTGTAAATGAACACCCTGCTGTTCTTGAGTGTGGCTGCGTTGGAATTGAGGGTGAAGGTTCTCAAGAGCTTGTTAAAGTATTTATAGTTCTTCATGAGGGACAAACATTGTCTGAAGAGGAAATCATTAGTTTTTGCCGTGAAAAATTAACAGCATATAAAGTGCCTAAGCATATTGAGTTTATTAAGGAAATTCCTAAAACAAATGTTGGTAAAGTTCTTAGAAGAGAGTTGAAGACTGGGTCTTAATGAATGAAATACTTTGGAAGCCCACTTTAAGTGAAATAGAGGATTCTCAGGCATGGGAGTTTATTCAAGAAGCTAATATTAAGTTTAATATAAGTCTAGAAAATTTTCATGACTTATATAATTGGTCATGTAAGTTCCCTGAATCTTTTTGGGAATTATTTTGGAGTTATTCTAAAATTATTGCAAGTAAGGACTCTAAAAAAGTTCTGAAAAATAGTGATGATTTTTTAAAGTCAGAATGGTTCTCAGATTCAAAATTAAATTTTGCAAACAATCTTCTATCTAAACGAGATCAAACACCTGCAATAATTTTTTGGGGTGAGGATAAGCATAAAAGTTCTCTAACGTTCGACGAATTGTATAATCAGGTCTCAAGACTCTCTCATTGGCTTCAGGAGAATGGTGTTATAAAAGGTGACCGCGTTGCTGGTTTTCTTCCTAATATGCCAGAAGCAGTGGTTTCAATGTTGGCAGCTTCAAGTATTGGGGCAATTTGGACATCCTGCTCTCCTGATTTTGGAGTTCAAGGAGTCCTAGATCGCTTTGGTCAAGTTAAGCCTAAAATATTTATTTGTGTAGATGCTTACCTCTATAACGGAAAGGTGTTTAATTGCCTTGAAAAGAATGCAGAGATAATATCTAGACTGCCTTCTATTGAGAGTACTTTATTGGTTCGTTATATTGATGATCAAGTCTCTTTAAATGAGTCTAATTCGATTTTTGCTTTCGATGAGATTGTTAATCAGAGTGCAACGCCTGAATTAAATTTTGAATCTGTTAAGTTCAATGACCCACTCTATATTTTATTTTCGTCAGGAACTACTGGCGTTCCAAAATGTATTGTTCATGGAGTTGGAGGGACGCTAATTCAACATAAAAAAGAGCACACTCTTCACTGTGACATTAAAGAGGGTGAAAGGGTCTTTTATTTTTCTACTTGTGGCTGGATGATGTGGAATTGGCTTGTTAGTAGTTTAGCCTCGGGCGCAACAATAATGCTCTATGACGGCTCGCCAATATTAAAGCACAATACTAGTATTTTGTTTGACTATGCGGAGCAAGAAAAAATTAATGTTATGGGTGTATCTGCAAAATTTTTAGATACTTGCAGAAAAATAAATCTCAATCCAAATGTATCTCACAATTTAGACACTTTAAGAATGCTACTTTCTACAGGATCAGTATTAAGTCCTGATTGTTTTGATTATGTTTATAAATATGTAAAAGAAAAAATATGTTTGTCTTCTATTTCTGGAGGAACTGATATTGTTTCATGTTTTGTATTGGGCTCTTCAATACTCCCAGTGTATCGAAGTGAATTGCAAACTCGAGGCCTTGGTCTTTCTGTTGAAGTTTGGAATGAACTAGGTGAATCAGTTGTTGGAGAAAAGGGTGAGCTTGTTTGCACTAATACTTTTCCTTCAAAACCAATAATGTTTTGGAACGATAAAAATATGTCTAAATACAGAAGTTCATATTTTGAACGCTACTCTAATGTTTGGTGTCATGGTGATTATGTAAAACTCATGGAGACGGGTGGGATGATTTTTTATGGAAGATCAGATACAACCCTTAATCGAGATGGAGTGAGAATTGGAACAGCTGAAATATATCGACAAGTTGAAATACTAAATGAAGTATTAGAGTCTGTGGTTGTTGAGCAGGCATTTGATGATGACTCACGAATCATCTTATTTGTAAAGTTGAATGATGATCAGCAATTGAGCGATGAACTTAAAAATAAAATAGTTCATCAAATTAGAAGCAATACTTCACCTAGACATGTTCCAGATGTAATCATTCAGGTCTCTGATATTCCTAGAACAAAGAGCGGTAAAATTGTTGAATTAGCTGTTCAAAAAGCAATTAATAATCTTCCTATTGATAATAAGACTGCTCTAGAAAATCCAGAAGTTCTTCAGGAGTTTTACCAACATAAAGAGCTTCAATGATGCTGCATTTTGGAGTGTTACCAAAGGTTATAATATTATATTATTTCTAATTTAAGGTTTGTATTTTGGCTAAGCTTTACTTTTATTATTCTGCAATGAACGCAGGTAAGTCAACCTCACTTCTTCAGTCTGCATATAACTATAAAGAGAGAGGTATGAGGCCTTTTATAATGTCAGCAGCAATTGACAATCGGTATAGTATTGGTAAAGTAACATCAAGAATTGGCTTAGAGGCGGAAGCTTATCTTTTTCATAAGGAAGATGATTTGTTTAAGATACTTTCTGAGGAAAATAAAAAACAAGGTATCAATTGTGTGCTTATCGATGAAAGTCAATTTTTAAGTCGAGAGCAAGTAAAACAGCTAGCTAATGCAGTAGATGATCTTGATATACCTGTTCTTTGTTACGGTATTAGGACTGACTTCAGAGGTGAGCTATTCCCAGGTAGTCAACATCTTTTGGCGTGGGCAGATAATCTAATAGAGCTAAAAACAATTTGCCATTGCGGAAGCAAAGCAACAATGGTTGTTCGCACTGATGAAGAAGGTAATATTATTAATGATGGTGATCAAGTAGTTATTGGAGGTAATGATCGTTATCAGTCAATGTGTCGAAAGCATTTCGCAGAACATATCTGGTCAAATTGAATTTCAATATGAAGTTAATTAACACTTTAATATTTTCATATTATGAGTGAACTTGTAGCTCTTCTATTACTTTTAGGTGCGTTTTCTGGATTTTTAGCTGGCCTATTAGGAGTTGGTGGGGGACTAATAATTGTTCCGGCCTTGCTATATCTTCTGGCGCCATCTGTAGACCAGTCAATCTTAATGCATACTTCAATTGGAACTGCCTTAGCGGCCATTGTTTTTACTTCTATTTCTAGTCTCTATGCGCATCAAAGGCATGGAGCAATACTTTGGAATAATTTTACAAAGTTAGCGCCTACGATTCTACTTGGGTCTTTTACTGGCGCCCTATTAGTAAAATATATGAGCTTTGATTTTCTAAGGCTATTTTTTGCATTCTTTGAGATTAGTGTTGCTTTAATTCTATGGTTTGGCGTTAGTACATCAAGTCATGCTGATAATTTATCTAGATGGGTTTGGTCAATATCTGGATATGTTATTGGCCTAATTTCTGCTATGGTTGGAATTGGTGGCGGAACCATGACAACACCTTTTTTGGTTTATAACAATGTAGATATCAAAAATGCTATTGCAACCTCAGCTTCTGTTGGGATGCCAATTGCAATTGCTGGTAGTATTGGCTTTATGATTACAGGTTCAAGTCAAGCCCTTCCAACTGGTGGGATTGGTTTTATTAATTTTGAAGCGCTTATCGCTATTGTTGCTACAAGTATTTTTTTTGCACCATTAGGAGCAAAGGTAACTCATTCAGTGGAGAGTAAAAAACTTAAAAAAGGATTTTCAATGTTTCTAGGTTTTTTGGCAGTAATGGTTCTATTTTATTAACTGATTAAAGGCTGGGCTTATATATAGGCCTTTGCATCACTTATCGTCAGAAAAATTTAAAGCAACAGAGTTAATGCAGTATCGCTTTCCAGTTGGCTGAGGACCATCAGGGAAAACATGCCCCAAGTGAGCGTCACAAGATGCACATCGAACTTCCACTCTAACATGACCCATAGAGTTATCTTCTAGTTGGCGAACACAACTACTGTTTGCAAGTTCATAAAAACTTGGCCATCCACTTCCTGAGTCAAATTTAGTACTCGATTCAAATAATACTGCGTCACAGCATATACAATGATAGTGTCCTGTCTCATTGTGATTATAATACTCACCAGAGAAAGGTGGCTCAGTGCCACACTCTTGAGTAATGTGATAGGCTTCGGGTGATATATTCTTCTTATTATCCATTCGTGTATTATAAGATAAATTTACAGACATCTTTAAAATCTGCAGTTAATAATTATGGAAATATATTTAGTAGGCGGCGCTATTCGAGATCAGATTTTAGGGATAGCATCTGAAACAACAGAAAAAGATTATGTCGTTGTTGGATCATCCCCTGAGGAGCTTTTATCACTTGGCTATCGTCAGGTTGGGAAAGAGTTTCCAGTATTTCTTCATCCAGAGTCGCATGACGAATACGCGCTCGCAAGAATTGAGCGTAAAGTTGGTGCGGGTTATACCGGCTTTGAATTTGATACATCTAAAACTGTCACACTTGAGCAAGACCTTTCAAGGAGGGATTTAACAGTTAACGCAATTGCCCAAAAAATAGATGGTAATGGGAGTTATGTTGATCCTTATGGTGGAATAGAAGATATAAAAAAGAAAACGCTTCGTCATGTATCCGATGCTTTTTCAGAAGATCCAGTTCGTATATTACGAACAGCAAGGTTTGCTTCTCGTTTCTCCAATCTTGGCTTTACTATTGATGATAAAACGTTACAGCTCATAAAACTAATGGTTATCTCTGGTGAAGTTGATGCACTAACACCAGAGCGTGTTTTTAAAGAAATTATTCTCTCAATGGAGACAGAGTCACCTGCTGTATTTTTTGAAGTGTTAATCGAATCTGGCGCTTATGAAAGATTATTTCCAATGTTGGAACTTAGTAAAAATATTGACTTTACAATACTCAATAAATCAATTGAGTTGCCTGAAGTTACTATTGCAATTTGGCTTCATAAGCAAAATCTTCAAAATATTGAAGCCCTTTGCAATCATCTTAAATGTCCAAAAGATATCCAACAAATTGCTGAACTTACATCAGAATGGCATCATTTTGCTATGAATTTCTTATCATTTAATCCTCAGGAAGTCTTAAATTTTTACTTAAAGAATGATGGCCTGAGGCGCCATAGAAGGTTTCAAATAATTCTGACAGTTTTTGACTGCTTAGGTATAAATACAAAGCCAATAATTGAATTACTGGGCATTCTTAAGTCGATTCAGATTTCGAAACTCGCTAATATCAATATTGCAGAAGAGATAGTTCAAGAAAGGCTATCGATTATTACCCAGTTTCTCGATTCTACAAAGTAGGTCATAATCACAGAAGTCACAGGCTTTTTTTGCAGGCAAAACACTTGCAACACCTGACTGAAAATTTTGACTAGCTGCAGTTAGGCTTGATGTCCATTCAGTAACTTGCTTATCCCAATCTGGCATTTTATTGCTCGCTTGTTTGCTTATTGGCAGTTCAAATTTATCCTTAGTTATTGCTTTAAACTCACAATTATTAGAGTTGATAGTTGCAAATGAAATACCTTCAACTGAATTCGTTATTGCATAAATAGGAAGCTGAGCTTGCTCTAAAGGATCTCCAGTAAGATGGCTTACTTTAACATTTTTTCCAGTTTTATAATCAATTATAAGTTTTGCTCCAGAAGCTGTCCGGTCCATACGATCAATACGCGTTGAAAACTTCAAACCTTCTATATTAACTTCAGATGCTGATTCAGTCTCTAGTACTTCAAAGTAGTCTCGCTGTTTCTCAAGACTAATATATTCACGAATAATTATCACAAGCCTATTTTTTTCATTTATTTTAAAATTTGAATTAGGCATTTTTAAAATTGCAGAATCAGTATGTTTTTTTATTAACTGATCAAGTTCAATATCAGAAAGTTGTAATAATTTAGTGCTAGTTGTAATTTCATTAAAGAAATTTTCTAAGATTTTATGAATTAAATTGCCTTGTTCAAGTCTGCTTATGCCAATATGCGGCTCTTCATAGTTATCAATACTAAGTCGGCTAACAAATCCTTTAAACCCACAACTCATCTGGTCTTGAAGAGTTTTAACACCTTTTTTGATAGAAGGTTCAATAATTTTAGGTGCTTTAAAATCTTCAATATAATCGAATTTTCTAGATATATCTTTAGATAAAACTTGGTTAGATAAATCCTCAAAGTCTAAATATGGCGTAGGAAGCTCCTCGCGATTATTGGAGTTTTTGGGATAGCTGTATGTCGTGTCAAAACTTAAATTATTTAAGTTTGTTAACGTTTTTTTGCTTTCTTCAGTAACTAATAAGAAGCTTGAGTTAGGGAGTTGATATTCAATTGAAGTTTTTGATGGAATGAATAATGGCATTCTTATTCTCCCTGGGAGAAAGTTGCTTGTCATGCTAGACACCCATGCATGATCAAAGAATAAGCCCTCAGCCTCAAGAGAGCCAAGTATATGAATATTTGACAAACCACTTTTTGGCTGAAAAATAACAGCACTTATATGTGCACTTAAGATATCCAGAGCCCTAGCTAAGTTTGATTTTTTATAATAAATTGATAGTTTATTTAGAATTAAACTTTCAGTTTGATGCTTTTCTAATATCTGATATTCACTACTCGATAGGATTCTATCTGAAGTAAAACCCCAGCAAGAAAGCAATAAGTTAATAGAATCAAGGGAGTCTTCAAGAGACGTTTTTTTAGAGATATCAATTGTATCTAATTCTATAAAAATCTCTTTAAGTGATGGACATTCATCTAAAAGAGAAATAATTTTATTAACCTTAATTTCAGAGGTGCCAATTTTTAAAACTTTAGTGATTAATAACGCGCGACTATCTAGCTCATTCTTAGCGCCCTTAATATAGGGTGAAGTAATTACCTTAATCAATAATTCTTGTTCAATGTAACCCTTGATAAACTGTGTTGAAATTTTTAAAACAGAGGCAAGATGTTGAATCAGTGGGTACTGTCCAAGTGGTATTCCAAGAGAAATATTGTATGGTTTTTGATGGGTTTCTATTAGGGTCGAGGTAAATTCAAGATCAAAAATGGTTTTAACAGCATGCTGTAATTCATTTAAATTTGGGATAACAATTCCAATTGTTTTGTCTGGACTTTTTATACTAATCTCTTTTGCCCATTTGGCTATTGTCTTTAATTCAACTTCTTGATCATTGAAGGAGTAGGCAGGAATATTATTATTGTGACCTTGATGCAGCATAGGGCTGCATTTTAATATTTCAAAAAGTTTTTTTTGTTCAGGCGTTGGTTCATTGAAGCCATAAGAATAATATTTCCCTTCTTTATTTTGAGTTTTTAGAGATTCAACTGATGCGCTAAAAAGGTCAGTATGATCAATACACTTGTTAGCTGTTTTGAACTTATTGTATTTACTTATCCAGCCTACAAAGAGCTTAGAGGGGATAGAGCCAAAACTTGATAACTCAGATATATTGATAAAATAAGCTTTACAAATTGTGTAGCATTTAATTAATTCATCTATGAATGCTTCAGGATTACTTGTAACGTCTTCTTTACTAATTTCTTTTAATAAAAACCTTATTTCAAATTGAGTGAGCAGGCGCAAACTTCTTGAGGGGTTATTTTGATTCCAGTAATCTTCAAGCCATGATTTATAGGAAGATACTTTCGGCATCTTTGAGGTGCCTTTAAGTTCAGATATTGATTTTTTGATTGCCAAGGCTTGGCGATTGTTTGCAACAATAATTGTATCATTAGCTTTAATTAAGGAGAGGTCTAAGCTAACCCTCATTATTCACTTCAAATATTTTATCTAGATAGTTACAAAGTTCAGGTACCCCTTCTTTTTTGAGTGATGAGAAAAGCTGAACACTTATTGATGGATAATCTTTGATTGCTTTTAAGACAGCAAGTTTAGCTGAGCTTGCAGCTCCCTTTTTAAGTTTATCAGATTTTGTTAGTAAAATATTTGTAGGGACTTTATTAGTAATAGACCACTCAAGCATCATTTGATCAAAAGGCTTTAACGGGTGGCGACAGTCCATTACTAGTATTGCAGCACGCATGCACTTTCTATTATCAAAATATTCACTCATATTTTTATGCCAGTTTTGTTTTACAGCGTCTGGAACCTTGGCATATCCATAACCAGGTAAATCAACAAGTCTTCGATCTTTATCAAGTTCAAAAAAGACTAAATGCTGAGTTCTCCCTGGAGTTCTACTAACTTTCGCTAATTTTTTTTGTTCTGTGAGTGTATTAATTGCACTAGATTTACCTGCATTAGAGCGACCTGCAAAAATAACTTCATATCCAGCATCTTCTGGACAGCCCTTAATGGAAGGACAAGATAAAAGAAACTTTGCTTTGCGATAGAAATTATGCATAATTCAAGTAGTTCGGTGCAGACGTAGTCATTATATAATCTTTATTAATTGACATCTCATTACATTCTAATTCTATTAGGCATTCTGACATCATATGGATAATGAAATATATCTTAAAAGAAAGTACCAATACTTTTCTCTAGAGGACAATCTTAACTCCCCTCTAGAGCTATATCAAGCCGAAGTTCAGTCAGGATGGATTGACTACAATGGCCACATGAGTGAGTCATTTTATCTGTACGCCTTTGGGGATGCTTCAGACGCTTTATTTCAATACATTGGCGTTGACAATGACTATCGCCTAGCGGGCAAGTCTTTCTATACCGTTGAAACGCATATAAACTTTTATCTGGAGGTTTCAAAGGGTGAGCCTCTTAAGTTTACTACTCAAATACTTGGTTTAGATGCAAAAAAACTCCATATTTTTCATCAAATGTTCCATGCTAAAAGTGGTGACTTATTAGCTACAACTGAGCAAATGCTAGTTCATGTGGATATGAATAAAGGGGAGGCATGTCAGATTGAGCCAGCTGTTGAAGATATACTTAGAAAGATTTGGGTTTATCATCAAAAATTGCCTGTACCCAAGCAAAAAGGCCGTGTTATGGCGATTAAAAAATAAAGTAAGTCAATTAAATTGAAGGAGTAGAGATGAATTTTGGCCTTTCCAATGAACAAGAAATGATTATTGATTCAGTTAAAAGTTTTGTGGAGCAGGAGCTTTATCCTCATGAAGATGGAGTAGAAAAAACTAATAAAATTGACAAATCTCTAGCTGAAAATATTAAACAAAAGGCAATTGAACAAGGACTTTATGCTACTAATATGCCTGAAATACATGGTGGTGGTGGGCTTGATACTCTAACCTTATGCCTTTTAGAGAAGGAGTTGGGTAAGGCAAATTTTGGCCTTCAGTATATTGTAGCAAGGCCTAGTAATATATTACTGGCTTGCCAAGGGGCACAAATTAAAGATTATTTAATTCCAACGATTCGAGGAGAAAAAGTTGAATGTCTTGCAATGACAGAGCCTAATGCAGGGTCAGATGTTCGATCCATGCAGTGTAAGGCTGAGAGAGATGGTGAGTCTTTTATAATTAATGGCTCAAAGCATTTTATTAGTCATGCAGATGTTGCTGACTACGTTATATTGTTTGCTGCTTCTGGAACTGAGAAGACTTCCAGGGGGGAAAGAAAGAAAATAACTAGCTTTTTGGTTGATATAGGAACCCCAGGATTTTCTGTAGAGCCTGGATATAAAAGTGTTTCTCATAGGGGTTATCATAACTTTATTCTTAATTTTGATAATTGTCGTGTCCATGAATCTCAAGTATTAGGTGAGGTAGATCATGGATTCGATGTGGCAAATGAGTGGCTTGGAGCTACCCGATTATCGGTTGCAGCAATGTGTCTTGGCAGAGCTGAAAGAGCGTTGAAAATTGCAACAGAATGGGCTGCAACACGTGAGCAATTTGGCCAAAAGATTGGTAAATTTCAAGGAGTTTCTTTTAAGCTTGCTGACATGTCAATGGAGCTTCAGGCTGCGGAGCTATTGACTTTAAAAGCAGCCTGGAAGGATACTCAAGGAGAAATGACTAATAGTGATGCTGCAATGGCAAAACTAAAGGCTACAGAGACTCTTGCGATGATCTCTGATGAAGCCATTCAAATACTTGGCGGTATGGGGCTGATGGAAGAGCTCCCTTTGGAGAGGATATGGAGAGATCATCGAGTTGAACGAATTTGGGATGGTACGAGTGAAATTCAAAGACATATTATCTCAAGGTCACTACTAAGACCATTTGAGTAGTCCTTTATGAATAGAGCTAATTTGAGTCGGTTAATATCACCAAAGTCAATAGCTGTGGTTGGAAATCGTGGTGCTGATTTTGCGATTAGAGAGAGTAAAAAATTAGGCTATAACCACAAGATTTGGGCAATTCATCCAACCTTAGATTTTCTTGAGGGAATTAAGTGTTACAGAGATATCAAAGACCTTCCTGAGGTTCCAGATGCAACTTTTATTGCTGTTAATGCAGAATCTGCTATAGATATCATTGCTGATTTAAAGTCGATTGGAGGTGGCGGTGCAGTTTTATATGCCTCTGGTTTTGGAGAGGTTGGAGAAAAAGGAATAAAACGAAATCAGAGGCTACTAGAGGCTGCTGATGGAATGCCAGTAATTGGACCGAACTGTTATGGCTTTATCAATAGTCTTGATAGAGTTGCGTTGTGGCCAGATGTTCATGGATGTGAGGCAGTTTCGAGCGGGGTTGCAATTATTACTCAGAGCGGTAATATAGGTCTTAACATTACGATGCAATCGATCGGCCTGCCAATTGCCTATATGTTCACTCTTGGCAATCAAACAAATACTAATATCGCGGATATTATTCATGCGATGCTCGATGATAATAGAGTCAGTGCAATAGGTCTTCATATTGAAGGAATTTCAGATATTAAATCGTTTGAGATAGCTGCTCAAAGAGCTATTAATAAAAAAATTCCAATTATTGCAATTAAGTCAGGACGAACTGACGCTTCTGCAAAGATTGCACTAAGTCACACTAGCTCAATGACAGGTTCAGACCAACTTTTTAGTGTATTTTTTGAACGACTAGGAATAGCTAGGGTAAATACTGTTCCAGAGTTTCTTGAGACTTTAAAATTGCTAAGCATTATAGGAGTTATTGATCATAACGGAGTTGCATCTATGAGCTGTTCTGGTGGAGAAGCAGGAATGATGGCAGACTTAATTGATGGACTGGATATCAATTTTCCTAGCCTTGATGATCTTCATAAAGAAAGAGTCAAACTAGCACTTAATGATTTTGTTGAGGTAGATAATCCACTTGATTATCATACGTTTATTTGGGGTGATCGAAAAAGAACTTCAGAATGTTTTAAGCAGATGATTAGTGGAAATTTTGCTGCGACAATGTTGTTATTAGACTGGCCAAGAACTCAAGAATCAGAGCAAAAAGAATGGGACTTAACCTTATTGGCTCTCTCTGACGCGATTTCTGGAACAGGTGAGAAGGCTATAGTATTGGCTTCAATTGCTGATTGTATGCCTAAAAGGATTATAAAAAAATGCCAAAAATATGGAATCGCGCCCATGATTGGGATGGATATTTGCTTAAAAGCTCTTAATCACTCTTATAGAATTGGACTCGCTTTTGAGAATAGCTCAATGCAATCGATAGAGATATTACGCTCATTATCTCACCCCTCTAAAATATCAAATTTAACAGAATTTGAAGGCAAAAAATTGTTGAAAAAATATGATGTTCCTATTCCTGATGGTGAGATTGTTACTAGCACTTCTGAAGCTTTAATGGCTGCTGAAAAAATACATTACCCCCTAACGCTAAAGGTTTCAAATGCTGATTTAGCTCATAAAACAGAGTTAGGCGCTGTTCTACTGGACATTAATGATCCTATAGTCCTTGAGAAAGCTTGTCAGGATTTATTTAAGATTGGCCCATCCCTTCTTCTTGAAAAAATGGTTCAAGATTCAGTTACTGAATTGATTATTGGAATGGCTAATGATCCAATTTTTGGAAAATACATTATTATTGGAAGCGGTGGTATCTTGGTAGAGCTTTTTAAAGATACTATTCCATTACTATTTCCAGTTAGTAGAGAGGATGTTTCACTAGCCTTATCAAAATTAAAAGTTTTTCCAATAATTAAAGGCTTTAGAAACAATCCAGAGGGAGATATTGAGGCGATAATTAATTGTGTAATGTCTGTTGTGAAACTAATCAATGAAAATGACATTATTGAATTGGATATTAATCCATTATTAGTATTAAAGAGAGGGAACGGAGTTATTGCTGTAGACGCTCTTATTAAGTTAAACTTAGGCTAATCAGCCTTTTAATTGGGAAATTTATGAACAATAGTGTTATTTGCAAAATCTATGATGACGTAATGTTGATTACCTTAGACCGACCAAAAGCTAATGCAATTGATGCTATAACGAGTCATGCGCTCGGTGACGCATTTATTAGTTTTAGAGATAATAATAAATTACGAGTAGCTGTTATTACAGGCGCAGGCGATCGTTTTTTTTGTGGAGGCTGGGATTTAAAGGCCGCATCTGAGGGTGAGGCAATTGATGCAGATTTTGGATTGGGTGGTTTTGCTGGGTTAACAGAGCTGTGGGATCTTGATAAACCTGTCATTGCCGCAGTAAATGGACTAGCAGTTGGAGGAGGCTTTGAGTTAGCACTAGCGGCTGATCTTATAATTGCAGCAGATACTGCAGAGTTTTTTGTTCCCGAAGCTACTCTAGGTATTATTCCTGATAGTGGAGGCATTTTAAGATTGCCGCGACGCTTGCCATCTGCAGTAGCAATGGACATGCTTATGACAGGTCGACGAATGGCCGTAGATGAAGCAAAACACTTTGGCCTAGTTAATCGAAGCTGCCCTTTAAGCGAATTAGAAAATTTAGCAATAGAGTGGGCACATCAAATTGCTAAGTCTGCACCGCTTTCTTTAGCAGCTATAAAATCTGTTGTAAGAAAAACAGATCAAATGGATTTAGAAAGTGCTTATAAAATTATGCGATCTGGAAAAATTGAGGCTTATCAGAAGATGTTAAATTCTGAAGATGCAAAAGAAGGTCCTAAAGCTTTTTCTGAAAAGAGATCTCCAGTCTGGAAAGGGAAGTAATTGTTAACAATGCAATACTCCAGGTTTTGAATAAACTAGAAATGGGTATAATTCATTTAATGAATTATGTTGGGACTTAGATTCAATGAAAAGATATTTTTTAACAGCGGCTACAATTGCTTTAGCTATTTGTTCGCTAAGCTCAAATGCTAATAGTGAAGGCGAAGCTATGTATAGTGCTTTGGGCTGTGTAAGTTGTCATGGTCAAAATGGGCATTCGACAGATGAAAATGCACCTTCTTTAGCTGGAAAAGATGCTGATTGGATTGTTCAGCAATTAGAATATTTTCAGTCAGGTGAACGACAAAATTCATACATGAATGCAATGGCTCCAATGGCTGAAGGGTTTGAACGATCCATTGCTGAATACCTTTCTATTCAAAATTCTAAATACTAATATTAATAGATAAAACTGTCCTAATTGAAGTTTACGATACCATTATTTTTCACGTATAATTTCCTTGAATTTTTTGGAGATTAAGAATGAAAAAGACCATTATTGTTTTAGCATGTATATTATTTGCCTCTTTAAGCAGTCCTATTATTGCTGCAGGTGATGCTGAAGCAGGTCAAGTAAAGACTGCAACTTGTATGGGTTGCCATGGTCTTGCAGGTAATAGCAACATTCCTTCTTTTCCTAAGTTAGCTGGTCAAGGCGAGGCTTACCTTATAAAACAATTACAGCACTTTAAGTCAGGTGAAAGAAAGAATGCAATGATGAATGGTGTTGCAGGAATGCTTTCTGAGCAAGACATGTTCGATATTGCAGCTTATTATTCAATCCAAACTATAAGTGAAAACAGCGCAAATGCAGATGCTGAAACTCTTGAACTTGGACGTAAGATTTATGTTGGTGGAAAAATGGATACTCAAACGACAGCTTGTATTGCTTGTCATGGAGCCAAAGGTTTAGGTATTCCAACTGCAGGCTTCCCTGCAATCAGTGCTCAACATGCAGAATATACTGCTTCACAACTAAAAGCATTTCGTCAATATTCCATAAATGAACAAACAGGTTCTACAGATGTTGCTAGAGCAAATGAGATGATGGTGAATGTTGCTAAAGGTTTAACGACAGTTGAAATTGAAGCTTTGTCACAATACATAGCTGGACTTCATTAAACTTGAGCTGGTGATTTTATGAGAAGAAAAATTGGGATGGTAGCCCTTTCCCTATCTTTATTGTCGGTACTCTGGCTTTTGCTTGGTATGGCTAATTTTGTGCCACTTTTAATAGAGCTACCGAACGAGACAAGTATAAGAGCGCATGCCTCACTAGCAGTAATATTTTTGTTAATAGGCTCTGCGGCTTTTTGGAATGAAGATTAATTTTTAAAAAAGGATGTAATTATGATAAAAACGTCAGATATATGTATTTTAATGTCAGTGGGTGTTGCATTTGTTACAACAGCTTATCTATGGTTTCAAGGAATTGATGTTACTACTGGTCAAGATTTAAAACAGGAGGCATTGTTTACTGCAACCTGGATTCCATCTATTTTAACTTTTGCTATTTATTTTAAAATAATAGCCAGGAAGGACTAATCATGGATGATTCACTAATATTCTTTACTGGGTTATTTTGCTTTGCGCTTGCTATAGTAGGAGCGGTAATGACTGTTGTAGAATTTAAACGACTAGAGTCAGAAGATAAAAAATAACATATAGCTGTTAAGTCTTTTAATAAAGTACTCTAACTTAAATAATAGATTTAACAAGCAACAGTTAAATTTTAAAACGCGCAACTTTTGAGTTTAATCCATTCTCTCAGTGTTGCCATCTACTGTCATTATTTGACCAGAAATTCTGTGTGCTTCATTTGATATTAGGAAGCTTGCCATATTTGCTATATCTTCTTTATCTACAAAAGTCTTAAGTGAGACCATCGCCTCAAAATCTTCTTTTACTTCTTTTTCAGAAGAGCTGATTAATTTGGCTTTTGACTTAATAACACGATTAATTCTATCGCCTGAAACTGATCCTGGGCAAATTGCATTTACTCTAATATTGAATTCACCAAGTTCCATCGCGAGTGACTTTGTAATTCCAATAATAGCCCATTTACTTGCAGCATAAGGAGTTCTTAATGGAAATCCAAATAGTCCAGCTGTTGAAGATAGATTAATAATTGAACCCCCCTTATTCTTCTTTAAAAGTGGAATTGCAAACTTAGTAAAGTAGAAGTGGCTATTTAAATTTATATCAATCGTTTGCTTCCAATCCTCGATAGTTAAATCTTCCATCGGACCAGTAGGGCCAGCAATTCCAACGTTATTGATTAGAGCATCAATACTTGTAACTTTTTGGGAGAGAGTTTTGAAATATGACTTAACTGATTCTGGATTCCCAGCATTAACATTTTCAATAAATATCCTTTTATTAAAAAGCGGATGCTTATGAATTTCATCAATTTTTTGTTGATTAATGTCAGATAAGTAAACTGTATGGCCTTGATCTATCAAAAAAGTAGCCATACACCAACCAAGTCCATCAGCTGAAGCTGAAATGATTATATTTTTACTAACGAAATTGCCCTGAGACATTACTTTGTTTTAGTTAGGGCTTCAGAAAGTTCATTAGATGAAATATATCCAGTAGTACTTCCAGTTTTATCAATGACTTCGATTGTGGATCTATCTTTTAATACTTTTGGAATTAATTCTTCAATAAAAGTATCCTC
>Ga0209279_10000379_pt1 | contig 29631 bp, 36 predicted proteins | sample CoawatmetaG00DNA_3_FD_187508 | JGI IMG/M metagenome (GOLD analysis project Ga0209279, IMG submission 187508) | Marine microbial communities from the West Antarctic Peninsula - Coastal water metaG006-DNA (SPAdes) (version 2) | ecosystem: Environmental > Aquatic > Marine > Coastal ...
AACTTTATTTACGATTAGTTTTGATGTCAATCAATCGGCAACTATGTGGATGTATCAAGACCCCGGTCGAGCCAATGAGTATCAAGTTTATGCAATAGGTAGTGGCCCATTTTCTTTATTTATGACAGTAGAGTAAAAAAACTTTTTTTGTTATACAATACAATTGATGAAAAATTTAAATTTAAAACTTTTATTTATTACCCCCCTCATTCTCGCTACTACGGCAGCGTTTGCTAACTGGGGTTCTAATTCCGATGATTTGAATGCTAATAATGCAACAGCGAACGATGAAGATCGCGCTGCCTTTATTGACCTCACTAAAATGGTGGCCGCAGGCGATTTAGAGGGTGCGCAGAGTCAAGTGATTGAAGCCGCCACTGATCAAGGGGTGGGTTTTACAAAAAGCTTTTTAGAGCAATACTTCCCCACAGTGGAAATCAGTGTCGAAACAAAAGAAGGGAGCAAACCGACAACAGGCATCTTAGTCGTGGCACCACTCTCCGATGGTGATGATATTGAGAATACGTTATTCACGCAAGTCAGTGCATTCTATACAGACAATCGAACTACATTGAATGCGGGTTTAGGTTACCGTCGTATGGAATTTGATAATACGTTAATGCTTGGTGTGAATGCTTTTTATGATCATGAGTTTCCTTATGACCATGGCCGATACAGTATCGGTTTAGAAGCCAGATCGACCGTCGGTGAAATCAATGCCAACATGTATCAAGCGACTACGAAGTGGAAAAGTGCAGAAACTGGTTTTGAGGAAAGAGCGTTAGATGGTTGGGATATCGAAGCAGGTTTACCGCTTCCCTATATGAACTGGGCGACTGTATTTGTAAAGCGTTATAAATGGGACGGTGTTGACGGAGCTAAAGACTTAAAAGGCAATGATGCACAATTGAGAGCTTATGTGCCGATCTTACCTGGACTTGAGATTCAAGCCGGTCGCACATTCAAAGATGATGAGAAAGATTCGAATTACTTCATAGCTAGCTATAATATTACTGAAGCGTTTAGTAACAAACCTAATCAACAAGTTCAATGGTTTAACGATAGCGCTTATAAGTTAGAGAGTATGGAAGATCGAAGATACGAAAAAGTTAGACGTAAGAATATTATTGTAAAGCAGGTTAGATCAAAAGTTAGCGGTTTCACTGCGAGGGCGAAAGGGGTTTAAATGAAATTTAAAAGTATCATTATTCTATTTTTAATGTCTCTAGGATTCTCTCTCAATAGTTTCGCTGACGGATTTTGTGAAGGGCCCCTAGGTGCAGAAAATGCAATTGAAAGTGCGGCAGGCGTCGTTACATACCAAGGTGCTGCAAATGACATTGGAGATTGTGCTTTTGCCCCTAATGAATATACTGTGACGATTTATGAGATGGGTTTATGCACCTCAGCGCCAACTGTGCCAACTACAAGTAGAGCTTATTCATTGAGTACATGCTCAACCATTATCAGCAGCGCATCTGGTCAAACAATCAATTTGGCGGCAGGTTCTGAAATAGCGCTAACGGATGTTACCCGACCAGCTAATGGAAGATATACCCATGGCTACATGGTACTCAGTAATGAATTTGGTATTACAGTCACCAAACAATTTACAAATACTATGCACCGGTATAATACTTCGACAAGTGGTAACTTTTGTTGGTCTACCAATGGTTCTGAACACAATTCGGATTATAGCGGAACACCTGCAAATCCAACTACTTTTGCAAATTGTGGAGATGAAGAAGACGCAGCCCCTGCAATGTATACAGAAATTCTCGATCAATTTGATGCTGACACTTACAACTATGGTCCAATTAGTGTAGAAAGCGGGAACCTTACGGCTTATTTGGTGACAGATTCAAATGATCGTCTTGTTAATGCGGTTAAAACAGCTGACAGGATATTTGGTTCTCAGGTTTTAAGTACCGCCGTTGATGTTATAAATACTTCATCTTCATTTGTTGTTAGTTTTGGGGTTAATCAGGCAACAAATACGCTGATGAGGGATGAAGGATCTTCTAATACTTATGATGTGATCGCATTTGGTAGTGGTCCTTTCTCAGCATTTATCACGGTTGACTAAAAAAAATTTTTCTCAGAATCAATATAACCAACTTTGAGCGCTAAATACAGAATAGTTTAGGTCAATTTTATTTCTAGACCGTAATTTTTTTCTTTAAAAAACTAATAATTTCATTTGATTCGTAAAGCCATTCTGTTTTAGCATTTATTTTTTCTATTTTTAAGCATGGAACCTTATGCTTTCCTCCTCCGTTAACTAATTCAGCTTTAAAGGTTTCATTATTTTTTGCATCTCTTAGATTTATTTTAAGATTATTTTTCCTTATAAATCTTCTGACTTTTACGCAAAATGGACACGCCTCAAATTGATAGATTGTTAAACCTTTTGTTTCCTGATCCAGTCTTTTTTGCTTAACAGTATCTCTCTGTATTGGTTTTGGGAGTGTAAGTGCATTTATAATTAAAATTATTTTTCCTACAAGCAATCTGATTAAGCGCATATTTTTTTACTTAGTTATTATTGGGCATGAATTTTAACATTTAACAACAGATCTTCTTTATTATTTGTATTTCTTAAAAAAAGGAAAGCGTTATATCATCACCTCATTGTATGCATAAAAATATCAAACTTGACTAAATTTCCACGCTAAAATACACTGATCTATACACATTAACCATTGATTAAAGTGTCATTAAAACAATAGGTTAGGGTAGTTATCAGGGGATAGAGCATCCCCCTCCTAAGGGGAGGGTAGCACGTTCGAATCGTGCCGAGGGCACCACTTCTCTCTGAGGGCTACCGGTTGTAGTTATTGGGTCTCTGAGTTTAAGAAAAGATAAAATAACCTTTTTATATTCTTCTACGAACTTCAATTACAAACATTTGTCCATTTAAATATTATGTTCAAATATTTTAAATTAAAAAAAGGATAGGTAGATGAAAAAGTTATTAACTATGTTGGTATTAGCTGTACTTGCTACAGGTTGTTTATATGCTGGAAAAGAAGCAGATAAAGAGTATGACAAAACTGAAGATTCAAAAGCGAGAAAGTATTAATTATGGAACTGATTATAGGGTTAGTAATTATTGCAGTTTTTATCATTGTTATGTTTACATATGTAACAAAAGTAGTTCAGTTCATTAAGACAGACAAAACTAATGACAATGTGAAAAGAAAGAATAAGAATTAAATCTCTTAACGATTTCTCAGCAAAGAAAATATACAAGAAGTGTATGAAGGGTTTTAAAGATACTCACCCTAATCGTGTTTGAATGCCAAATTAACTATAAATGCTAACCATCAAGCAACGAAAGTTACTTTTTTTGCTACTAGACTTAAATAAATAGTGGGATTATAAAAGCAAAGAGAAGTCCAATAATAAAAATTCCTACCGATGTAAAGTAAATAATCATCGATACTTTACGAGTTTGCATGCAAGCATACGCTTGTTTTTTATCTGCAGGACAAGGCAGACCTCTTGAGTGGTATTGAAGCATTCCAGCAATTATAAGCATTATAAAGGCACCAATAAATATTGGAATTTTATAAATGGAAAGGATAACTAATTGGGGAAATACTGCAATCAAAGAGCTTAATGCCGCACCTGCTCCCATTGAGATCAAGAGGGCAGGTAATGCACAACAAATAATCGTTCCGCTACTAGTAAATAAAGATAAGTAATTTACTAGCTTATTTGACTTAATTAAATCTTTGTCTTTAGTTAGTGCCATACTTTTCTCTGATTTCACTTACAGAGTCAGAAACGACCTCAATCTTTTGAACATCGTAACCAGCATCTGTAATGATGGTTGTAATATAGTTTTCGTCAATACTTTTACCATCTCTTGACTCTATTACGACAAAGTAATTTTCTAAATTAACAAAAACATCCTTAATATTCTCATCTGAGCTAAAGCTTTTTTCTATACCTTGAGCGCAAAAGGCACAAACCATTCCAAGAACTTCAATGCGTTGAGTCTGAGCATAAATATTCATACTTAAAAATAAGGTTACTAGTAATAAATTTTTTTTTATCATATATTTTCCTAAAATGTATACATTAAGTGAAAAGATGGATCTCCATCTAAATTAACCCCCACCTCTCCAAATAAAGATTTGTTTATGAACCTTAAGGTTGGAGTGTATTCGGTTTTACTATCCACAGTTTTAGTTTTTCTAGTTTTTAAAAGAATCCAGGGTTGTGTTTCGTTATAAGTTGTCTCATAAAATGAAACCCCTCCTTCAATTTTAGTCGTATCATAATTTTGATTACCAACCCTCATGATTTGTTGTGAAATCAAACTAAACACTCTTTTGGTTTCGTAATCAAATTGTAAAGTTGGGCTTAAAAACAAATAATCGTCATCTTTTATATTTTTTTTTACATTTACCATTCCGGCGCTAGTAAAAAGCCATAAATTTGCTTGCGAGTTAACTTTATTTACCCTCATTAATCTTCTTAAATAAAAAAATTCACCTGCTTTAAGCTTATAAGTATCTCCCTTATTTTCATTAATGTTTATTCCAAAAGAGTCTTTTGAGGAAATAGCATAACTTGATTCTAAATAGGAATAATTTTTGCTTATAGTTGTCATGCTTGTAACTGAATCCTTAAAGCTCATTGGAGCGGCATAAATCATTGTTTTATGACTTATTAAAAGTGTAATTAAAAATAAAATACCCTTATTCATACTTATTAAATTTATCGTTTGTATAGAAGAGATAGTTCTTTAATTTTTTTTGCTTGAGCATTTTTGTCTTTTGACTGAAATGCTTCTAAAACGCAACTCTCAAGGTGTTTTTCAAGCATGATAATTTCTAATGATTGGCAAGCCGAGCTTACTGCTTTTAACTGGGTAATGATTTCAGGGCAATATCTTTGCTCTTCAATCATCTTTTTTATTCCATTTAGCTGCCCAGAAATTTTATTTATTCTTGGAATATGCTTTTCGTAATTTGGATGCTTTTCGTTACAACAGTTTTCCATAATCATTCTCCTTATTTTAATTAATATACTATATACCCCTATTGGGTATAAAGCTAGTTAAATTAATATCATCATATATTCTAGAAACTAGTAACTAATTTGAGGGCATGTAACCTGATATGTAAACACTTTGGCTTTAAATAAAGTTAGAGGAAATTAAAGAATAGCTAAAGTGTTGTTTATTTGAATTTAATTTGTCAGAAAACACTAGGCATAAAAAAAGCATTGTAGGTTTATTTTTAGTAACTGGATATTGATAGCTTTATTCTTTTGCAGCAACCATTGCTTTTAGACTCTTTTTTGCCTAAATTAATCCCCAATGAAGCCTCCACTTTGATGATGCCATAAATCATAGTAAAGGCCTTTTTTTCTAAGTAATGTCTTATGATTTCCATCTCCAACAATCTTTCCATTATCTATGACAATCAGCCTATCCATTCTGGCGATAGTGGATAATCGATGTGCTATTGCAATTACAGTCTTTCCTTGCATCAGAATATCTAAGCTTTCCTGAATAATTGCTTCTACACCTGAATCTAAAGCGCTTGTAGCTTCATCAAGGAGTAATATGGGAGCATTTTTAAGAATCACTCTTGCAATCGCAATTCTTTGTTTCTGCCCACCAGAAAGTTTAACTCCCCTTTCTCCAACTAATGATTCATAACCAATATTGCCATATTGATCTTTGAGGTTCATTATGAATTCATGTGCCTGTGCTTTTTTAGCAGCTGCAATAACTTCTTTATCAGAAGAGCTTGGCTTGCTGTAAGTAATGTTATCTTTAATGGATCGATGAAGCAGTGATGTATCTTGAGTTACCATTGCTATATTAGCTCTTAAGCTGTCTTGTGTGATTGAGTTGATATTTTTATTATTAATTAAAATGGCACCTTCATCTAATTCATAAAACCTAAGCAATAGATTAACCAATGAAGACTTTCCAGCACCCGACCTTCCTACAATACCAATCCTTTCACCATTCCTTATAGATAAATTAAAATCAGAAAATAATCTATCATTTGCCTGATATGAAAAGCAAACATTTTTAAATTCAATTGAGGCCTTTTTTATATCAATTGTTACAGCATTAGGCTTATCCTTGACTATTTGTTTTTGTGAGAGCATATTAAGCCCGTCTTGACCTATGCCTATTTGCTCATAAAGAGAAGTCATTTCCCACATTACCCAATGTGATATTCCATTAAGCCTTAGTGACATGGCTGATGCAGCTGCTACGACACCAATAGCAATTTCATTATTAGACCATAAAAAAATAGCTGTTCCAGTTGTTGCTAGGATTAAAAACATACTAAGAAAATGATTGATAATTTGAATCACTGTAATCTTCCTCATTTGAAGTTTGACAGTATGCAGGAATTCAATCATAGAATTTTTGGCATACCTTGACTCACGTCCTGCATGAGAGAAAAGTTTGACTGTGCTTATGTTTGTATATGCATCTGTTATTCGGCCAGTCATCATAGACCGAGCATTGGCTTGGTCCTTTGAAAGCTTTGCAAGTTTGGGGATAAAATAAAATAAGCATGTAATATAGGTAATGAGCCATATTAAAAAGGGAAAATAAAGAAGAGTATTTAAACTTCCAACTAAAACGATCATAGTGGTTATGTAAACAACAACAAATACTAAAATGTCAGACAAAATAAACCACATATCCCTCAAAGCAATTGTGGTCTGCATTACTTTTGCAGCAATTCTTCCAGAGAACTCATTGTTATAAAAATTAATACTTTGATTTAATAGCAGACGATGAAAATTCCACCTCAATCTCATTGGAAAAGTACCCGCTAATGTTTGATGCTTAACCATTGTTCGAAAGGCAACAAAAAAAGTACTGCTAATTATTATTACGCCAACTAAAAAAAGAAAATTCATATGGGTATTAAAAAATTCACTGGGGGTACTTGTTACCATGAGATCAATTAATTTACCTAAAATAGCATAAAGAATAGCCTCAAAACTTGCTATAACAGCTGTTAAAAAAGCCATTAAACCAACATAGACCTTTATATCCTTAATACATAGCCAAGCAAATTTTAATAAGGACTTAGGGGGAGTCTCTATCAGATCTTTTGGAAAAGGATTGACTAAATTCTCAAACCAGTGAAACATATAAATTTAATACTCCTAAAATAAATTTAAAGACAAGACTATAATCGCTATATAGCTTAACTGCAAAAGGAAATAAAGTTCTAAGTAAAATGTTTCTTATGGGAGATTGCCCAGTAACAAGCAAAAAAGATACTAGGGAAGGAATTAGATTCCTTTAGATCAAATTTAAAAAAAATTACCTTTCTATTTTATTTATGAAAAAACTTCTACTTATTTTATTTTTAATATCATTTTTAGTTGAGGCTAATGAATTTGTAATAAGATTATTCCCCCAAGAGGAAGATAAATATAATTTGTCAATAGAGGGGGGTATTTCATCAACTGAAAAAAGCTTGAGGAATATATTTCAAAGAAAAGTGAATGAGGTTTGTGGTACTCGCTTTGAGATAGTAAGTATTGAACTAGATAATATATATGAAGAAAAATTCGAAAAAAATGTAATTCATGGCAGTTTTAAATGTTATGTAAATAGTCAAATGTAAAAAACCCTCATCAAAATCAATGAGGGTTTTTTTATATTCCTATAGTGTAAAGACTACATAAATATTTTAAAACTACTGAGCTGAAATTTTATAAATTTCACCTTCGTCAGTACTTGCATAAAGAGCATTACCTGGACCCATTTCTAGACCACGAAATCTCTTTGAAACACCTACAGGCATATGGATAACACTCTTAACTGATAATCCATCAGGTGCAATATCAACGATATCAATACGCATGCCGCCTGGTGTTCCACCGAAACCAATTCCCATGATTCCAGTTGCTAATCGCCCTTCATAAATACCCCAGTTCTTTCCTGTTAAGAAAGCAGCAGAACCAGTTCCTTGTGAATAACCATTATTTTGCCAAGCAGGAAACATTAGATCATCAAAACGAGTATCACTCATTGGAGTGTATGCAGCTCGAACAGCTGGAGTCATACCTTCCATTTGATTAGGCTCATAACCACAATACATATCTGGACATGCACCTCTTCCAGCTATTTTTTCTGCAGGATCCCAGCCACCATTACCACCATTCACTAATGCAGTAATTTCATCGTTGTGCCAAGGGCCATGTTCAGCTGTAAATGCTTGTCCGTCACTTGGGCGGAAATCAATACCTTGAATATTTCTATGACCATAGGTATAAAAACGTTGATCAGCTTTGATTTTGTTTTTTGGATGCCCTTTACCATTAGCATCAATTCTTAAAACAACACCACAAACTAATGAGTTGTCTTGAGGACAAACACCTCTATGACGATCACCAGTACCTACCCAAAGATATCCTTCAGGACCAAAAGTCATTCTTCCACCATTATGAGCACCCGGACCACCAAATGGTTGATTAGATTCAAATGGCTTATATTGAATGTCTTTAACAATATCAGTTCGCTTAGAAACTCTTGTTAAATCTTTGTTAACTTGGAATTTCATGACAATGTTTCCATCGCATTTTTCAAAGTTAGTTTTACACCCAGATGCATGGTACTTTGAGGATGTTGAGTAAAGGTAAAGCGTACGATTTTTTTTGAAGTTAGGATCTAAGACAACACCTAACATTCCAGCCTGTCCTTCACAAAAAAGATCTTTGCCCGAATTTTTATAACCTTTAGAACCTTTCATACCATAAAGCGCATTTACTTTTCCAGATGCAGTTTTTACTGAAAGACCTTTACATTTTTCAGTGTAAAACATAGAGCCATCTGCAGTAAATGCCATATCCCAAGGGCTTTCTAAACCTGACATAACAACCATTGATCCAATCTTAGGAACATCCATTCCTTTTGAACCATGATCTGAACCATGACCATCTGCATAACTGACTGTTGCATTAAGCAGTAATACTGAAGTTATGGCTGTAAAAAGCCATCGTAACTTAGTTGATACTTTCATAATACTTTTCTCCTAGTTGTTAACATTATATTTTGCGTCTTTTAAATATGCAGCTAGATTTGCAATCTCAACGTCAGTAAGGGGTTTTGCCATCATAATCATTAACCCAGAATTCGGCCCAATTTTAGTCCCAGCCCTATAAGTTTCGAGCTTTTCGGTAGTATATTGAACATCATTACCTGATATTTTAGGATAACTTGCGGCCCCTTTACCTGCAGGGCCATGACAATTAATACATGTTTCTTTATATCTTGCTTTTCCAGCTATCACGTCTCCAGCTAGAGCCTCAAAAGTTATGAAAAAAAGAAAAATGCCAGTTATATTTAAAAAGTTTTTGATTTCAAAGGTACCTATATATTTAAAATTCACTATCAACTATATTTAAGTTTTAAAAATATACAATCAAGAAATTCATGAGTTTTTTTATTAAGTAGCAAATTAATATGACTTGAATAGAAAGTTTAAAACAGTAACCATTGAAAAAGGAATAGGCTCGGATAGTTAGTTGGAATAGTGCTTCCCCAAGCGTGTGGAAAGGTCGCACGACTTATCGTGCCAAGGGCAATACTTTTATGTAATTATTCACCAAACTTCTCTTCTACAAATATAAATTACATATACTCTTGTAATACGAATGATTCTCATTTACAATTAGAATTAATTTAGCATTAGAGAGATAAAGTTGCAATCTGATACAACAACAAAAGATTTTATAAAGCAAAGTAGTTTAAAAATATTAGATTTGGATACATCTGAAATAATGGTTGTCTGGTCATTAAGGCATTGGGCAACATGTTCAATTACAGGTGAAGACCCAAAAGATTTATTTACAATATGCAGAGAACAACACCAACTCCCGGATATTTCAATTCTGATAGAAGAGGTGGTGTATGGGATTGCCGAGGGATCAAAAGAGAAGGGGCCAATTGGTGGAGAGCTCTGTGACCATATTCATTATGGAGAATTTAAAATACTCGAAGCGATATGTATGCTGCAAAACGATATGTATGAAGATGCTAAAAATTCACTTTTTAGTTGGCTTAAAAAATACCAAGGAAGGAAAGTTTTAAAGTGTTTAAATGCTTTAGCAGCCTTTTTAGATGAAGCAAACCTAATAATCCCTCCGCGGGCTCAATATAGAAACAATCTTGTAACACATTAAATAGAGAAAATAATTATGAATATAAGAAATAGAAGAAATCAGCCAAAAAATAAATTATCTAGACAGATGGGTGAAAACATATGGGGGCGAGAAAATTGCCCAACAAATACAAGGACGTATGGCCCAGGCCAGCATGGTCCAAAAGGAGTCAGAAGAAGAAGCGATTATGGTGTTCAGCTAAGAGAAAAACAGAAACTTAAGGGTTACTATGGAAATATTGGGGAAAAACAATTTAGAAATATCTTTAAAGAGGCAGCAGCCAGCAAGGGAGATACAAGTGAGAACTTACTTGTTCTTCTTGAATCAAGATTAGATGCTATTATTTATCGCTCTAATTTTGTGCCTACCGTCTTTGCAGCTAGACAGTTCATCAATCATAAGCACGTAAAAGTCAATGGTAGCGTTGTCAATATATCTTCATACAAATGTAAACCTGGAGATGAGATTGAAGTAAAAGAAAAAAGTAGATCGTTCCCCTTTTTAATAAATTCAATTCAGAAACTAGAAAGGGATCTTCCAGAATATATAAATCTTAACGCAAAAGAATTTAAAACAATATACGTAAGATATCCTTCCCCTGATGAAATTCCCTATCCAACAATGATGAGCCCTGGTTCAGTCGTTGAATTTTATAGTCGCTAATGTTTAAAAAAAGAACCTTTTTTACCTATAAGCAGTCGTAAGTGAGTTAAACCAACTATTTTATAAATATTTAAACTGGAGAATACTAAAATGTTATTTAGAAACCTAATTGCCCTGATATTAACTTTTTCTATTGGAACGGTAATAGCAAAGGATCATCAAGTAAAGATGCTTAATGGTAAGGCACCAGATATGTTCGTTTTTGAACCTGCTGTTATCAAAATTCAGAAAGGCGATACAGTGACTTGGTCAGGAGATGCAATGCATAATTCTGCATCAATTAAAGAAATGCTTCCAAAGGGAGCTAAACCATGGGTAGGTAAATTAACAAAAGAATCAGGTGAGGTGTCAATATCAGTAAAGTTTGATAAAGATGGAGTTTATGGTTACAAATGTACACCTCATGAAATGTTCGGCATGGTTGGCTTGATTGTGGTTGGTGACCCTAGTTCAAATTTAAGTGAAGTCACTTCTGAAGGTAAAAAAATTGAGCGTAAATTTGCAGCAGGTAAGGGCAGATTTTCAGAGTACTTATCACAAATAAAATAATTTTATTTGTAGCAAAAAGATTTATCTGGGTTCATATGAGGCCAACACTCCAAGTTACATGCTAAATATTCATGTGATGTTGGCCTCCTCCTAAAGGGAGAGTCGTACGTTTGAATCATGCCGAGAGGTTCACTTCTAACTATTAAAGATTTCTGAAGGGAATAGGGTATAATATTACCTGGCCTAGCTTATTGCTAACATCTCCAATTAGGTTTTCTAAATCTAATAAAAGGCCTCAAAATAAGACGTCCTAGCATTCTCTCGTACTTAATAGATTTACCAAACTTATTGTCTTTGGCTGGACTCGGTTGTTCAACTATTGCCATTTACTTTAGTATTTTAGGTGTATATGAAGCAGCAATGATTGGGATGATTTGGGCTGTAGCGTTTGATTGGTTAGATGGTATTGTAGCAAGAAAAATAAAAAATCGAACGAAGAGTAGCTCTTCTTTTGGTGGGCAGCTTGACGTTTTAATAGATATTGTTAGCTATGGAGTTGCTCCATCAATTCTTTTATTAAGCTATGGTGACTTTGGTCCGGTATTTCTTGTTGGTGCTTTTATTATTCTTTCTGCAACCGCACTAAGATTAAGTTACTTTAGTACATTTGGTCTTTCCAACGGAAGTAGATACATAGGCTTAGCTATGGATAATAATAATATAGTGCTTGTTTTTATTTTTTTATTTGAAGGAGTTTTTAATAAAGAGGTATTTAGCGTTATTTTATATGTTAGTGCCCTTAGTCTCTCCGTTTTAAATGTATCCCAAATAAAAACTCCTAAGCTCTCAGGTAACGTAATCAATGTATATCTTCTTTCGACCTATACTTTTTTGATTAGTGTTATTTACGGATGGAAGCTTTTTGCATGATAGTCGAAAGCTATACTAATAGGAGTAAAAAACACAATGCTTGTTTACACAGTAGGTACTTTTGATTTACTTCATGTAGGCCATCTTGCATTATTAGAGTATTGCAGCACGTTAGGCGATGTTGCTGTTGGAGTCGCATCTGACAGTGTTGTAAATTCTTATAAACCTAACATTCCAATTATTATTTTAGCGCATCGGATTAAGATGTTAAGAGCTTTAAGCTGTGTAAGTATTGTTCGTCCATATTATGAACTTGAATACGTTACGGCATGCAAAGAATTGAATCCAGATATTTTCATCATTGGAGAAGACTGGGGAAGGGATAAGCATAATATCGATGTAGAAAATTATTTAAAGTCACAAGGAAAAGAAATAATTAAAGTTAGCTATAATCCACAAACATCATCAACAAAAATAAAGAAAACTGTCATAGCTCAATTGGAAGAAAGTGGCCATTACTATGAACCAACCTTACAAACACTATAAATATAAGTTAAATCTATAGGGCAATTAGTTTTAAATAAAGTTTTTCCTTATTGGGAGCATGCCCAAGAAAAAATAAAAAAAATACTAGGGTGGGATTTGGATTCCTTTAAATTAAATTTAAAAAAATTATTAGAAATCTTTATTTAATCTTTTAGATGGCCAAGGAAAAATTTTTTTAATTTTCGGTTTTGAAGCTTGTATACCAGCCAAAATCTATACCTACTTTTGAAAAAACCAATACCCCATAAGGAAGTTCCTTTTAATCTATAATCTTTCGCACTAAATTTTCCTTGTATGTTGTCAATTGGATAGCTACTGATACATTTATTTTTATTTATCTTAAAACAGACAATTGACTCAAAAAAATGTATGGATTGAACATAATTTTTATATATTAAGTCTAGTTTAGGTATTCCTTTACTTCTAGAATTTATATTATCCACAATTCTTTTAGACCATTCAATAAACGAAAATTTTGAAGGATTACCAAATTTCATCATATAACTTGTATGTGTATCTTCAGTTATTAACATACCATCATTTTTAATAAAAGGAATGCAATTGTGAGCAGTTATAATTTGTTGTTCATTGGTATGACCCCCATCGTCTAAAATTATATCTACGGATCCAATTTTTTTAAAAAAATTATCCCAAAATTTTTCGTCAGATTGATTGCCAATATAAATCTCAAAACCTTCTTTTTTCCATTTTTTTGCTTTAGGATTGAATTCAATCCCAATAACCCTTGCTTTTTTACCAAAGAAATTCTTCCACATAAATAATGACCCACCATCTAACACTCCTATCTCAACAAATGTAATAGGTTTATTCCTATATTTAGTCAGCAATTCGCTGTAGGTATCGAAGTAACTTAGATGTTTTGTAGATTTATGTGGAGACTTTTTGAACGCTTTATAGATTGGAAGTTTGGTTATATGTTCAGGAATTTTGTTCATAAAAAGTTTTTAAAGATGTTGAAACAGTAAAAAATAAACCTCTAATTGAAGTAAATTTTTATATACATAACTATAACATCAAAAAAAACTTTCCCAGCTTACATAACTACAAATCTAATTTTATCTTATATAATAGTCATAAATATTTTTGGTATCTATTCTAAATGACTATTCTTGTAACAGGCGCCGCTGGTTTTATAGGCTCTAATTTTGTTTTAAATTGGTTAAATAAAAATGAAGAAACAATCATTAATTTAGATAGCCTTACCTATGCAGGTAATCTAGAAAATTTAAAGTCAATTGAAAACAGCACAAAGTATAAATTTTTTCAGGGCGATATTGGTGACTCTAAACTCGTATCTTTTATTTTAGGTGAGTATAAACCACGCGCTATTTTACATTTTGCAGCAGAAAGTCATGTAGATCGATCCTTGCATGATCCAGATAGCTTTATACAAACTAATATTATAGGCACCTACCGTTTATTAGAGGAGGCACGTTTTTTTTATAATAAATTAAAAGAAAAAGATAAAAACAGATTTCGTTTTTTGCACGTTTCCACTGATGAAGTTTATGGCTCGTTAAATTCAGCAGATCTTGCTTTTAAAGAAACAAATAAATATTATCCTAATAGTCCTTATAGTGCATCAAAAGCCGCTTCAGATCATCTAGTTCGTGCATGGTCCTGTACTTATGGCCTACCCGTTTTAACAACGAACTGCTCAAACAATTATGGACCTTACCAATTTCCAGAAAAATTAATTCCTTTGTGTATTCTAAAAGCTCTTCAGGGACATAATCTACCAATCTATGGCGATGGACAACAGGTTAGAGATTGGCTTTATGTTTTAGATCATTGTAATGGCATTATAAATGTATTAGAAACGGGCAGTATTGGTGAAACCTATAACATTGGTGGTTGGAATGAAAGAACTAACCTTGAAGTTGTCCATAGTCTCTGCGACTTATTGGATGAGCTTAGCCCTCGAGTTGATGGAGGGTCTTATAAGGAACAAATAACTTTTGTTAAAGACCGCCCCGGCCATGATTATCGTTATGCGATTGATTCCACGAAGATCTCAAATGCATTGGGATGGAAGCCGATAGATACTTTTGAGTCAGGCATTCGTAAAACCATTCAGTGGTACTTGGATAATCAAGTGTGGGTTGCTCACGTACAGTCAGGAGAATACCAAGGCTGGCTTTCTAAAAACTATTGATGAAAATATTAATCACCGGAGTGAACGGACAGGTTGGACATGCCTTAATGCAAATGTTGACCGAACATGAGCTTATTGCCATTAACCGACAAAAGTGTGATTTAACAAAACCAGATCAAATCAAACAGACTATTGACCAACACCAACCTGACCTCATTATAAATCCTGCGGCTTACACTAAAGTTGATCAGGCTGAAGATGAAAAAAGTCTCGCTTTTCAGATTAATCGAGATGCACCGAGGGTAATGGCGGATAAGGCCCGAGAGTATAATATCCCGTTCATTCACTTCTCCACGGACTATGTTTTTGATGGAGAGAAAAGCGGTAGTTATTCTGAAGAAGATTCAACCCATCCGTTAGGTGTATATGGTCAATCAAAGTTAGATGGCGAAGAAGCGATTCAAGAGGTAGGTGGGTATTTTTACATCTTTCGAACCAGCTGGGTATATTCTACCATCGGACATAATTTTTATTTGACGATTCAGCATTTGAGTCAGAAGCGAAAAGAACTCAAAGTTGTCACCGATCAGGAAGGCGTCCCCACATCAAATATCTTTATTGCAGAACAGATTCAAAAAATTATTCCTCAGTTGAATGATGATAATACTGGAATCTATCATTTGGTGCCTAATGGATCTTGCTCTTGGTATGAATTTGCTAGAGCAATAATTGCAAAAAAGACTTCGCAGTTTAAGCTAGAAAAATTACAGCCAATTCAAACATATGAGTTTCCGACAAAGACCAAACGTCCTCAAAATAGCTGCCTAAACAATAACAAGGTAAAAAAGACCTTTATGTTAGAATTTATTGATTGGCAAAAAGAATTTAATAAGGTGATAGATGAAGCGTAAGGGCATCATTTTAGCGGGAGGTTCTGGGACCAGATTGTATCCGGTAACCCATACTATCTCCAAACAATTATTACCGGTTTATGATAAGCCGATGATCTATTACCCCCTAACGACATTGATGCTCGGTGGCATCAGAGAGATCTTAATTATTTCTACACCGCAAGACTTACCCATGTTTGAAAAGTTATTAGGTGATGGCTCTCAATGGGGAATAAAATTAAGCTACATTATACAACCCAGCCCAGATGGCCTAGCTCAGGCATTCATTCTCGGTGAGAAATTTATTGGTGATGATCTGTCAACACTTATCCTTGGTGATAATATATTCTACGGGCATGACATAGAAAGATTACTTCAGTCGGCAGGCGACAATAAAGTAGGGGCAACCGTTTTTTCTTATCATGTCAACGACCCAGAACGTTATGGGGTAGTAGAATTTAATCAAGATAAACAAGCCATCTCCCTTGAAGAAAAACCTCGACAACCCAAATCTAATTTTGCTGTAACGGGCCTCTATTTTTATGATCAAAAAGTAGTTAAATTAGCAAAAGACTTAAAGCCATCAAAAAGAGGGGAGCTGGAAATTACAGATCTTAATCAAAAATATTTAGAAAAAAATGAGCTTCAAGTTGAGATGATGGGTCGTGGTTATGCATGGCTTGATACTGGAACGCATGATAGTTTGCTTAATGCTGGTCAATTTATTTCTACCATAGAGAATCGTCAAGGTTTAAAAGTTGCATGTCCTGAAGAAATTGCCTACCGAAAAAGATGGATCACTAAATCTGACCTAGAAAATCTTGCAAAACCACTATTAAAAAATCAATATGGTTTATATTTACTGCAATTAATTGATAGATTATGAAAGTGACCTCACTAAAAATTCCAGATGTTAAACTCATTGAGGTAGATGTGATCGAAGACGAGCGAGGTTTCTTTTTTGAATCTTTTAATCAAAAAAAATTTAATGAGGCAATCAAGCAAGAAATTAATTTTGTACAAGACAATCACACAAAGTCAAAAAAAGGTGTATTAAGAGGATTGCATTACCAAATAGAACCTTTTGCTCAAGGAAAGATAGTGCGAGTAATTTCTGGCGAGGTATTTGATGTAGTTGTCGATATTCGAAAAGACTCTAGTACATATGGTAAATGGGTAAGTGAGAATTTATCTGCAGAAAATAAAAAACAACTATGGATTCCAGGGGGCTTTGCCCATGGATTTTTAGTTTTATCTGAAGTTGCGGAAATAATATACAAAACTTCAAAAATTTATTCAAAATCTCATGAAAAAAAAATAAAATATAATGATAAAAAATTGAATATACAATGGCCTAAAATGACAAAATATTATTTATCTGATAAAGATCATAATGCTGATATTTTTTCTCCTTCAGATTTTTAATCTTCCTTAATAAGTTTAAAACTTGATTACTACTAAAATAAAAAATTATTTTCCTTACCTCCTACCAATGCTCTTGATATTTTCAAGAAGTTTGGCGGATATTACCATTGTTTTAATCAGTATTTTATTTCTATATTATTCATATAAAAATTTAAGGTGGGAGTGGCTTAAAGAAAAATGGTTTTTCTTTGCTATGGCTTTTTCAGTTTATTGTCTAACAATCAATTCAGCTATGAGTATTGAATCGATGGAATCGATTGCATACTCATTATTTTTTATTAGATGGCCAATCTTTGCAATGGCAATAGCCTATTGGATTTTAAATGATATCAAATCACTTAAAAAATTTCTATTTTCAATGACAATAGTCGTAATTTTTATAATTTTTGATACCTGGTGGCAATATATCTTTGGGCAAGATTTATTTGGTTTTGAAGTGCCATCATACCATCCTGATGGATCAGTTGTTCCGGATAGACTCACGGGTCCTTTTAAAGACAAACTTCATGTTGGTGCATGGATTGCAAAGCTGATTGTTCTTCCCCCTCTATTTTTAATTTTATATGACAAAATGAAAATTCAAAAACAGAAAATTTATTTTACGTATTTATTCTTTATAATTTCAACTATATTATTTCTTTCTGTATTTATTACTGGAGAAAGAATGGCTCTCCTTTTAACATTTGCATATATTTTTATTGTATTTATAGGATTACTTTTTAGTAAATTTTTATCATTAAAAAAAACTTCCGTGTTGTTAGTCCTCTCTTTTTTTCCGGTAATAATGTTTTCTTATTTTTTTCCAGACACAACCCAACGTGCATTTTTTTCCACAGTTGATACAGTAATTAATTGGAGAACGAGTAGTTATGGACTTATATGGATGGGTGCATATGACGTTTGGATGCAAGCTCCAATATTTGGTAATGGCCTTCATATGTACAAAGATGCTTGCGACCTTGCAAATTCTGGCCCAATGAGTTTAAACCTATCTGAGGGTAAATGCGGCATGCATCCCCATAATATTACTTTACAGTTACTATCAGAAACAGGTGTAGTTGGCTTTATTTTGTTTTATTTAATGGTATTTTCTTTAGCAATTTCATCACTTAAAATATATTTTACAAAAAAATTATGGTTATTTTTTGCTTTAGTCTTTAGTGTTATTTTTACTTGTTTCTTACCAATAGCATCTAGCACGAGCTTCTTTGCTAACAAATACGGTGCCATTATCTGGTTATTGGTCGGAGTGATGTTAGCGACAAATAGGCACTATGTAAAAGAAAACTCTTCTTAAATTATATTTGGATTTATCTGTTAGTAATTTAAGAAGGTGATTTAATAATTAGTTTTTAGAAGATTTGTATTTATGAAAAGAAAATTAAAGGTATTGATTGTTACAAAACCATGGCAGGGTGGGTTATTTGAATATTATTTCAACGCATTTAAGAGATGCGATAATGTTGAACCATATATTTTTTTTACTTACCCGAACTCTCTATTTGATTATGTAAATTACAAAATAAATAAACAAAATTGGCTTGATAATCTTACTAAAAAAATTAATGAATTTAAATATGATTTAGGATTTTTTATAAATACTTTTTCAAATTTTGATAAATTAGAAAGCAGCAATAATGTTCTTTACTTAACAGATGATGCTTTTATTAAAAAAAGTAATATAGATTTATTTAAAAATATATATATATCCGATCTTGGCTATGAAGAACAATTTGCTACTAATAAAAATTACCTTGGAGAGCTTCCATTCGCCTTTGATCCAAACATTCATAAATCTGATAGATCTAATTGTAAAAAAAAATTAGTACAATCGATATCTAACATTGATATTAATCGGAATAAATGGTTTGATTTGATGGATGAACATAATTATTTTCCAGATATTTATGGAAATTATTTTAATAAATCTAATTATTTACTCTCTCATCCCTTTAAGATTCATCCTTCGATAAATTTCAGAAATCAAAGTATTATTTACTCAAAATATCTCATAAGTTTAAATATTCACGCAAGTGTTATAAAGTATGGTACAAATATGAAAACTTTTGAGGCATGTGGTTTTAATGTTCCACAAATTATTAACCACACCCCAGGCCTAGAAAATTTTTTTGAACCTAATAAAGAAATTATGATTTTTTCAAGTATTGATGAATATAAAGAGAAATTAGATTTGTTAAGAGGTGATGACAAGCTTAGAAAAATATTAATTAATAATTCTCTAAAAAGAGCAATAGCAATGCATAAATATGATGACCGTGTGAAGTTGATTATTAATAATTTTAGGCTTAGTTAAGTATATTCATAACATAATAAAAAACTACTTCGCAAATAAAGGGCAGGCATGAGCAAACTATTATTACTATTATTAACGATTCCTACGATAGCCCATAGTAAAGAAATTTTTATCAATGACCAAGGCTTACAGATTGAATACGATAAGCCATCCGTTTCATGTTTCTATGATAAAGAAGCTTATGAAGGTTATTTAAATACTTGCTTAATGTTGCCTAATTACGAAACATGCGCACAAACAAAATATGAACAATATATTTGTGGTGATAAAGATGTTGTTAAGAAATTAGAAATAAAAGCAAAAGAAGCTGATTAATTATAATTTTTATCTTTACTAAATTTGATCCCATGGTGTGCCTGCACCAAAAGTTCTAATCTCAAAAAACTTCCACAAATTTCTTGTAAACCTAAAATAGTTGGTTACTTTAAATTCTTAATTACTACTTAGTTATGCTTAGGTGGTATTAAATTTTTTTACTTCTAGAAAAAATTGAAAGTTCAATTAACCAGTAAAGAAAAGAATATATATAAAATAAGTTTCTTAATGGTTAGGTAATGAAGTAGCATAGGGATATATGAAAAAACTAATACTTATATCACTAATATTTTCAAACTTAGTTATGGCTGAAGATTTAAATTTATTGTGCGAAGGCGAAATGAGAACTTATAGGAATAATGTTCTAGAAAATACTTCTAAAGAAAAGCAGACGCTTCAAGTCAAAGATGATTCTGTTGTTATTGATTCTATCACCTATAAAAGCAAAATATTTGATTATGGTGCCATCAAAGGCTCATCGAAATACCTAATAGACGACAGTCAGATTACAATAGAAACCTCTCAGATTAGTAATGAATGCGACACGGCTTTATTGAACGTTAAACTCAATCGTACTTCTGGAATAATTGAATCCACCTCTAAAAGAATTGGGGCCTGTGATGGAAGCAGTTTTACATCTTCAAGTGAATTTAAAGGTAAGTGTAAATAATAAGTCTAAGTATTTTAAACTTGAGAAAACTTTACTTATTTCATTTTCAAAATAATTTTTAGTTGAAGTTAAGGGGCTTAGTTTTTTTTCGACATGAAAGTATTGCTATAGCAAACATAATAGGGATACCCATCTCCCCAATCTCCTCAACAGTCATAGCATAATGCTCTATTGTATTTGGTATATCAATACCAAAACCTTCCAGTTTTCTTTTTAATCCATCAATAGTTTTTGTAATAATAACCAGAAAAATGCTGGTTAAAACAGCCAGCTGAGTTTGTTTAAAATCTTTAATTCCCTTAAAAAATCTCTCTCTCTCTCTTAATACTATTGAGGCTAATACAACCAATATAAAAATGAGCACGATGATTGATATTATTAATTCAGAAATGCCTACAATATCCGAAAAATATTGCTTCGACTTTAAAACACCATGGGTAAAGTGTGCTTTATCATAATCAAGCTCACGGAGCGCAAAAAGAATAATGAGAGCTGAAAAGTACCATTTCGATAGTATTTTTTGCCATGGCCAGGAAACAAAAATAAGAATTAAGCAGAAGATATATCCATAGACGGTTAAGCTTTCAAATAAGCCTCCCTCAATAATTAGTTTTTTTTGAGTATCAATATTTATCCAGGGAAGTATTGCCATAATACAAACAAGAAAAATTATGGCTAACAAAAGCAAAGAAAAATTATGGCGATCCGGATTTTTATTTATTTTACTCATCTAAATGCAATCATATCCTAAGTAGATAAAAAAAAAGGGGATAAATATCCCCTTTAAAATAATGATTAAATTATTAGTCTTCAGAACCAATATCATACAATTCCATCTCTACCTCTAATATTTCGCCCGTCACAGCATCTACTTCAACTTCGTATTCATGTCCTTTTTTAGCAAGATAAATATCAAATTCGTATGCAGGGTTTCCATTTTCTATTGAATATTCACGATCAACCACCTTGCCGTCATACTTTTCTAAGGCTATTTTTTCTGCCTCACTTTCAGAGATTTTCGCTGCGTCGGTAAATTTTTTATCGCCTTTTTTGTACTCAATTTCAAAATCATGCAGTGTATGCTTTCTTGCATCACATTCAATCTCAACCTCTCTTCCATCTTTTGTCATGATATCGAATTCATAAATAAGACGATCATTTTCAATTTCAGATTCCATTGATAGCACATGCCCTGGATATTTTTCTACAGCATTCATGTAGCATTTGTCGACATCGCTTAATTCAACTTTCTTATGGTCCTCTGCCTGAGCAGATGAAGCAGCGATTACTGATAATATTAATAATGTTTTTTTCATTTTTAAAAATCTCTTCCTGTTAAAGTAAATTTAGTCTAATGATTTAGAGATTAGTTCCAATAAAAAATTTATATCTATTTAACCTTCACATGCCTTGAGAGTATTTTTGAATTATAAGATTTGACGTGAGAGCTTTTCTTCCAATGCCATAAAAGATTTTTTGAATACTTTATTCTCTCAAAAAAATCGTAGGCAGGAGTTGGATATGAGTTTTGGTCTTTAGAGAATAAATCAAAATTATTATTAGGCAACCCTAAAATATATTCTTTGTCTTGATCACAAAGCTCGCTAACCCAATTTTTAATAAACTTTGTATCTGGATCATGATCCTGTGTCTGCTTCATGGGGTTATAAATTCTTATGGTATTAATTCCAGTCACGCCTGCCTGCATTTGAATTTGTGGGTAATGAATACCAGGCTCAAAATCTAAAAATAGGGTGGCTAAATGTCTTGCTACTAGTTTCCAATGAATCATAAAGTAATGGCAGGCAAAGCTCACCACCATCGCACGCATCCTAAAATTGAGATACCCTGTTTTTTTCAACGCTCGCATTGAGGCATCAATTAAAGGGTACCCTGTTTCCCCGTTTGCCCAGGCCAAAAAATCTTGATGGTCTAAATTAATTACTTTGTAAGGAAAGTTTTTATAACCTCTATTGATGGGTAAATCTTCAATTTCTATTTCACTCTCATACTTTTGAATAAAATGACAATGCCAATGAAGTCTTGAAGACAGGGCTGCCATTGACCTTCTCCAGCCAGGCTTATTCCATGAATCTAATAGTGTTTGATATACCTCCCTAATGCTTAAATTTCCATAGGCAATATAGGGAGACAGTCGACTACAGCTTTTTCTACTTTTATCCGGCTTGGAAATAAACTTAAAGTAATCTTGACCACGGGTTTCAAAAAAATCATGCATCTCTTTTTGTGCAGGTAGAAAGCCACCCGTTTGATGATGAACGTCATTGGTGAGTTGTGGAGTTTCAGATTGTATAAAGGGGTGGAAAATAATATTGGCTTTAGCTAGATTAATAGGTTTAATTTCTTCACGCATCACCTTATTCCATTGCTTTTCCCATGTTTTTCGATTATTTAATCCGCGTATGACAGCATTGGTTTGATATTCATGCCATTGAATTTTATTAGCATTAAAAAATTTTTTTAATTTTTTATCCCGCTCAAAGGTAAGTTTCAGACCAGTTTCTTCGTGGCTAAAGATGTTTGCTAAGGCATATTTATTTATAAGCTCTGAAAAAATATGATCTGCCTCCCCATAGGCGATTGAAAGTTGTTTTTTTTGTTTGGCTAATATTTTTTCTATATCTGAAAGTGACTGCTGAATGAATCGCCAATGACGCTTATCAGTATGACTGTCATTCATGAGTGAAGGCTCAAATATATAAAGCACCAAAAACTGCTCGTCCCTACAAGTTGCTTCATACAGCGGGGCGTGGTCTGTTAGCCTCAGATCTCTTTTAAGCCAAACAATATTGGTTTTTGGTTTCATTAGGATTTTCAAAAGCCTTGGGATTAAATATTATTTTTGTTTATCAACAATCTGACAATGTGACAAATTTTTAAAGCGATAGTTTGCAAATAGCCTATAAAAAATACATGCAAATTGATAAATAATAGGGAGCCTGACAAATAAGCCTAGCAATTTGAAATAGCCAAGCTCAGACCAGATAGAAATGAATGCATCTACCCCCGACTTTATATTTTCCCCTTCTATTACATGAAGATTCATCAACGCATCGCGAAGATCAATTGTAGGATAGCGAGCTAAATTTTTAGGGATAGTGATATCGACCCACTCGAATTTTCCTTTAGGTGCGATTGACCGGTAGTAAAGTATTTCTTTGTTGCAAAGACCACACTTGCCATCGAATAAAACTTCTTTGATTTTCATTTTTTCTCTTTAATCCTTGATTGATTTCGTTTCAAATAATAAAAATAAATACGAATGAATAATAGAGCCCCCACCACCGACCCATAGATAATTGGCTCAGTCATATCTTTTTTAACCAACCATACAAAATGTAATATGGCTAGAATAGCAACGACATAAATGAGTTGATGCAAAGACTTCCAGCGCCTCTTTAATCGTTTGATCATTTTATTCGTTGAGGTGAAAGCGAGTGGGATAAGCAAAAGCCAGGCAAGAAACCCAACCAATACGTACTTGTGCTTCACAATGTCATCTTTTATGTCAAACCATGCAAATTGATAGTCTAGCCCTAGATACATGAGGAGATGAATAGAGGCATAAAAAAAGACGAATAAGCCAAGCATACGACGATATAAAATCCATTTACCAATATGGGTGATTTGCTTTAATGGCGTTAGGCTGAGAGTCAGGCACAAAAAAATAAGCGCCCAAAGCCCAAAATGTTTTTCGATATACTCAATGGGGTTAGCTCCTAAATTATCAATATAAATCGTATAGCTAATTGAAAATAACGGCCAGAGACATATTAGAAAAATAATTGGCTTAAGGGGAGGGCGAAGAAACTTTGTCATTTAAAAATATTTTTTTAAATCCATATTTTTGTACATGTAACCTACTTCATCTTCATAGCCATTAAACATTTTGGTTTTAACTCTAGGTGAGAATAATCCTTTCCCAATCTGTCTTTCAGTTGCTTGCGTCCATCTTGGGTGATCAACGGTAGGATTGACGTTAGCGTAAAAACCATATTCTTCAGGTCCAGCTTTCATCCAGCTTGTCTGGGGCATATTTTCAACTAATGAAATTTTTGTAATAGCTTTAGTACTCTTGAATCCATATTTCCATGGAACAACAAGCCTGATCGGGGCACCGTTTTGGTTGGGCAGCACTTTTCCGTATAGCCCAACTGCTAAAATAGTAAGGGGATGCATCGCCTCATCCATCCTTAAGCCCTCAACATAAGGCCAATCAAGCACTTTATAGCGCTGGCCAATCATCTCCCTAGGGCGATTGAGTGTAGTGAATTTGACAAATTTTGCGTTATTGGTTGGAGAGACATGTTTGAGCAATGAACTTAAGGGGATTCCCACCCAAGGAATCACCATAGACCAGCCTTCAACGCAACGTAGGCGATAAATTCTTTCTTCTAAAGAGCTGAGTTTAATAATATCTTCAACCGATAACACCTTATTTTTCTTTACAGCACCCTCAATACTAATAGACCAAGGATCGGTAGTGAGCTTATCTGCATATTCACTGGGATCCGATTTTTTAGTGCCAAACTCATAGTAGTTGTTGTAGGTCGTGATGTCCTTAAAGGAAGTTTTTTCATCCCCTGTTGATAAATCACTACCAACAATATTATCAAGCGATTGAACCTTGCCAAAGGCGAGTGAGGATAATGCAGTTGCACCTAGACCAATGCCAATTGATTTAAGAAATTTTCTTCTATCATTAAAAATATTTTCGGGGGTAATTTCAGAGGGACGGATTGGATTTTTTGAACTCATATCTCGCCTATTTATAAATTTTAATTAACACATGTACTGATAGGAGCGTTGTTTAATCAACAGGAGGTTTACGTCTTACCCTATCAATACCCTTTTGTGACAAGACTACCTTTTTAAAAGTTCAGTTTTAACAAACACATATCTTTTATTGTTAATATTGAAGTAACGTATTTATATAAAATTGGAGATTTATAAAAATGATCAGCCTCAAAAGAAATAGCAAATTAGAGCTAGTGGAAGCCAAAGGAAGAAGAACCAGAGCCTCTTCAATTTATACACCAGGCCAATTAGATGACTTTAAAGTCAGCCGGGGTAAATTTAGTAATTTTGTCACCTGTCCTAGGTGTTTTTATTTGGACAGGGTAGTTGGGTTAGCAGAGCCTGGAATGCCCGGTTGGACATTAAACGAGACAACAGATTTGTTACTAAAAAAAGAATTTGATGTTTGCCGAGAAAAACAAATACCTCATCGTCTTTTTGCTAAATATGGATTAAATCATATTGTTCCTTTTAAGCATGAAGCCATGGATGATTGGCGAGACTCATTAAGAAAGGGCTTGATGGTGAGATACGATGACTCGAATATTATTCTCTCTGGCGGTGTGGATGACATATGGTTTGATACCCAGTCAGAAGAATTAATAGTTGTTGATTATAAATCTCAGGCAAGCAACTATGAAGTCAATCCAAAGTCTTATTTAAGCTCGGCCTATCACGAGGCTTACAAAGTACAGATGGACTTTTATAATTACCTGCTTAATTTAATGGGGTTTAAGACGGGTCTAATTTCCTACTTTTTAGTCGTGAATGCCGATCGGTATGCTGAAGGCTTTTTCGGTGAGATGAAGTTTTCTGAAACACTTATCCCTTATAAACATGATGTTTCTTGGATTGATCGTGAAGTGAATAACATGATTGATTGTTTGAACTCAAACAAACTGCCCGAAAGTCATCTCAGTTGTGAAAACTGTGCTTACGCAAAGCAGAGAAAAAACTATGACTGAATTATTAGTTAGGAGTAGTAGTTAAATAAGCCTGAATAGGATCATTACCGAGCTTAATTATTTTTGGGTTACCGGAAGCAGAGCTATCAAAATCGATTGATACCGCATCTGTCGTTCTTAAATTAAAGACAAAACCTGAAGTGTCGGTAACGGTAAGGGGTGTGGTTAAATCAATAGTCCACAAAATACTATCCGCGTTAGCACATCCTGTCGCAGAGGCTGTCGCGCTTTGCATCATTCGGCCGGTTGCATCTCCATTACCTACCGCACCCACATTTTCTCTATCGCCATCGCTTGCATCAAAAGCACTACAGCCCGTATCGTTCATGGTGTTAATTATTTCGTATGTATATTCAGCCTTGTTCAAATCACTTTCCGTATTTGAACACTCCATATTGGATTTACCTACCGCACCTGCGTCAACAGTTGTCCCAAACGGAGTAGATTGACCGTTTTCATTACCTATGCCTGTTAATACATTGTTGACTGACCAACAAATGGAACCAGGGCCTTGAAGATTTCCATCTGAATCACCATAAGCAACTGCGGTCGTTGCCTCAAATGAATGTCGAATACCAAGTTTTGCTGAAAGTCTTGCCACCATATATGGATAGTCTCCCGCTGGAATACTAAACTGTGGAATTTCAGATGGCAGTTCGGAAGTACCTTGAATCTCAACTATCATCGCCGGACTAGATTCAGCAAATATATCAAAGCATGATGATAAATCAGGTTGCGCAGCCCCGGCAACATCAGGATTACTTGTACATAGAGATATACGATAAAATTCAATTAGATAGGTATCGGGAACGGTATTACAGGCATCACGGGCTCCTCCTTCATCAAAAACAGGAGTTGTGACACCATTACTTGTATCAAGTGCATCACCAGTCATACGGCAGCTTGCGTTTACTTGTGTTAAAAAAACTAAACTCAATAAGATTAAGCTTAAAAATAATATTACGTTATATCTTTTAATCATGATTTTAAAAACCCTTTACTGATAATTGACCGCCACTCTTAATTTGCTTCACAATTGTATTCTCACGCCTAACTTTTTCGTATCTTCGATCTTCCATGCTCTCTAACTTATAATCATGATGTTTCTTGGATTGATCGTGAAGTGAATAACGTGATTGATTGTTTGAACTCAAACAAACTGCCCGAAAGTCATCTCAGTTGTGAAAACTGTGCTTACGCAAAGCAGAGAAAAAACTATGACTGAATTATTTAATTAGTAGTTAAAAAAGCCTGAATAGGATCATTACCGAGTTTAATTATTTTTGGGTTAGTGGAAGCACCGTTATCAAAATCGATTGATACCGCATCTGTCGTTCTGAAATTCATGACAAAATTTGTAGTATCTGTAACGACGAGTGGTGTGGTTAAATCAATAGTCCACAAAATACTCTCCGCGTTAGCACATCCTGTCGCAGAGGCTGTCGCGCTTTGCATTAATCGTGCGGATGCATCTCCATTACCTACCGCACCCACATTTTCTCTATCGCCATCGCTTGAATCAAAAGCACTACAGCCTGTATCGTTCATGGAGTTAACCACTTCGAATGTAAATTCAGCATCACTCATATCACTTTCCGTATTTGAACACTCCATATTGGATTTACCTACTATACCTGCGTCAACAGTTGTCCCAAACGGAGTAGACTGACCGTTTTCATTAGCTATACTTGTTAATACATTGTTCACTGACCAACAATAGGAACCAGGGCCTTGAAGATTTCCATCTGAATCACCATAAGCAACTGCGGTCGTTGCCTCAAATGCATGTCGAATACCCAGTTTTGCTGAAAGTCTTGACACCATATATGCATAGTCTCCCGCTGGAATATTAAGGTCTAGGTCAGGTACTTTAGTTTCGGCGGTACCTTGAATATTAACTAGAGTCGCTGCTCCGGATTCAGCAAGTATATCAACACATGTTGAAAAATCAGGTTGTGCAGCCCCGGCAACATCAGGATTGCTTGTACATAGAGACATACGATAAAATTCAACTAGGTAGGTATCGGGAACGGTATTACAGGCATCACGGGCTGCACCCTCATCGAAAACAGGAGTTGTGACACCATTACTTGTATCAAGTGCATCGCCAGTCATACGGCAGCTTGCGTTTGCTTGTGTTAAAAAAACTAAACTTAATAAGATTAAGCCTAAAAATAATATTACGTTATATCTTTTAATCATGATTTTAAAAACCCTTTACTGATAATTGACCGCCACTCTTAATTTGCTTCACAATTGTATTCTCACGTCTAACTTTTTCGTATCTTCGATCTTCCATGCTCTCTAACTTATAAGCGGTATCGTTAAACCATTGAACTTGTTGATTAGGTTTGTTACTAAACGCTTCAGTAATATTATAGCTGGCTATGAAGTAGTTGGAATCTTTATCATCATCTTTAAATGTTCTGCCTGCTTGAATCTCAAGTCCAGGTAAGATCGGCACATATGCTCTCAATTGTGCATCATTGCCCTTGGCATCCTTACCACCTTCAACTGCTTCCCATTTATAGCGTTTTACAAATACAGTCGCCCAGTTCATATAGGGAAGCGGTAAACCTGCTTCGATATCCCAACCATCGAGTGCACGTTCTTCTTGTCCATTTTTACCTGTCTTCCACTTCGTAGTCGCTTGATACATGTTGGCATTGATTTCACCGACGGTCGATCTGGCTTCTAAACCGATACTGTATCGGCCATGGTCATAAGGAAACTCATGATCATAAAAAGCATTCACACCAAGCATTAACGTATTATCAAATTCCATACGACGGTAACCTAAACCCGCATTCAATGTAGTTCGATTGTCTGTATAGAATGCACTGACTTGCGTGAATAACGTATTCTCAATATCATCACCATCGGAGAGTGGTGCCACGACTAAGATGCCTGTTGTCGGTTTGCTCCCTTCTTTTGTTTCGACACTGATTTCCACTGTGGGGAAGTATTGCTCTAAAAAGCTTTTTGTAAAACCCACCCCTTGATCAGTGGCGGCTTCAATCACTTGACTCTGCGCACCCTCTAAATCGCCTGCGGCCACCATTTTAGTGAGGTCAATAAAGGCAGCGCGATCTTCATCGTTCGCTGTTGCATTATTAGCATTCAAATCATCGGAATTAGAACCCCAGTTAGCAAACGCTGCCGTAGTAGCGAGAATGAGGGGGGTAATAAATAAAAGTTTTAAATTTAAATTTTTCATCAATTGTATTGTATAACAAAAAAAGTTTTTTTACTCTACTGTCATAAATAAAGAAAATGGGCCACTACCTATTGCATAAACTTGATACTCATTGGCTCGACCGGGGTCTTGATACATCCACATAGTTGCCGATTGATTGACATCAAAACTAATCGTAAATAAAGTT
>Ga0209279_10000380_pt1 | contig 29598 bp, 27 predicted proteins | sample CoawatmetaG00DNA_3_FD_187508 | JGI IMG/M metagenome (GOLD analysis project Ga0209279, IMG submission 187508) | Marine microbial communities from the West Antarctic Peninsula - Coastal water metaG006-DNA (SPAdes) (version 2) | ecosystem: Environmental > Aquatic > Marine > Coastal ...
AAACTGCGGGATCCGTTGCTTCAACGCCAACCTTCACTGGGAGTGCAAGCACACACACGATTACCAACCCTACGGTTGGAGTAAGTGTCGCAACCCCAGTAACGGGAGTGGCCGCTGAGTACAACATCACAGGGACTGCATCAGAAACCACCACCCTTGTCGTTAGTGACGGCAAGGCAACTGTGTCCATAGCGAGCGCTAGCTACGCCAACATTGCGGCTCAAGTTGCTGCAATTCAAGCAGGGACGGGGTACTCGAACTTGAAGTTCGCCGTGGCCGCAAATGCTGCTAACGATGGCTTTAAGTTTACCTACAAAACGACAGGCGCAGTCGCGACTGCACCCACGCTAACAGGTGCAAGCAGCCATAATGTGAGCAACACCGTTGCAGGCCGTTCAGCAGTGAATGCACCGACCACCACTACAATTAATGTGGCAACAGACACCCCGGCAGGTGTTGTGAGCGCAATTAATGCTGCAAATACAGGTGTTACAGCAACACTTATTGATACCGGCACTGGCGCCAACAATTTCAGAATTGTTCTGGCCGGCCAAACAGGTACTAATGGCGTATTTACATTGAGCTCAACTCCAGACCTTGGCTTTCATGAGACGGCTAATACGCTGCAGTCAGCACAGGACGCGATTGTGGGGTACGAGGGCCTTACGCTGACTCGCGGTACCAATGCGTTAACCGATGTTATTGATGGTGTAACTATTAATTTGATGGGCACTTCAGCGTCTGAAGTTAGACTTACCATTAACAATGACAGATCGATTCTTAAAACTAATATTCAGGATATGGTCGCCACTTATAATGATCTTCTGACGTTATTTAATAATTTCACAGCGACAGACTCCGACGCTGATATGGCCGGAGCCTTGTCTGAAGATGGCGGATTGGTTCGATTTTTGAGGGATAAACTGCGAGCGGCTGTGTTTGCTGATTCTTCTACATCCGCTGGCAACATAACGGCAATGCGGGATTTGGGTGTGAGCGTTAATCGATACGGCGCCATTACTTTTACTGAAGCTACCTATGATACAGCTGTGCTGTCAAGCTACGACGACGTTGTCACTATGCTCACAGCAGACACTAGCAACGCGAATCTGTTTGCGACTGGAAATAAGGGTCTAGCTCAAGATATTGTCACGGCACTTGAAGACCTTACAGATGCTACAGGTATCGTCACAGTTCGTGAGGCAACCGCGAAGACTGATAAAACTGAGTATGAAGAGGAACTGGTTGATTTAGAAAAACGCATGGACAGAATTTATAATCGGTATCTTACTCAGTTTGGTGCTATGGAGGGGTTGATGGCAACCCTTGACTCGACTAAAGATTATCTTACCTCTCAGCTTGAATCAATCTCGAAAGCCTATGATAGCGACTAATAGGCCACCATCTTTAAAATAGAGTATCGATTTCTTAAAATTACGAGCGCGTCTATGGGTAAATCTTTAGTAACGACGCTACAGAGTCAGCGGATTGGTTGGCCTGGATGAGTTTAGCAGCTCCTGCTTGCTGAAGAATTTGTGTTCGGGTGAGCTGAGCAATCTCCCACGCATTGTCTTGACGAACAAGCTGCGAAGCAGCTTTTTTAGTAATACTGGCGCTGCGGTCAAGTATTTTTGCATAATGGGCTAATTGAGCTTTTGCGTCGACCAAACTGTTTTGGTGGATAGATAATCTCCTCATTGCAGTGTCAACATATCCAAGAGTTGTGCTTTGGGCGCTACCTGTAATGACTTGTGCTGCTAGATCGATAGCCTCATCGCCTAAAATCGAACTAGCATTGGTCGTCGCGAGATTCGTAAAGACATCAAGATCTCCTGCGGAAGTTGCATCGGTACCAGCCTGGGATGCCTCGCTTGCACCAAAGTCTGTGTTGATGTCTGCAAATGTGATTTGCATCTTCTGGCTCTCTTGGCTACCTACCTGAAAACCCACCACGCCCAAAGAGCCATCGAGCAAATTTTTGTCACGCCACATTGCAGTGGTCGATAGAGTTTGAATCTCTTCCTTGAGGCTTCCAAATTCAGCATTTAATATTTTGCGTTCCGCTGATGTCTGGTTGTCCAAGCTTGCCTCGACCGTAAGTTCTCGCATGCGAGTAAGCGCTGTGGTTACTTGACGCAATGTATTCTCGGTGGTTTCTATCATGGCGTTCGCTTGACTGATATTTTTAACGGCTTGATTAAGTCCGTTGGCGTATGCATTGCGGCTAGCACTACCTATATTGCGTGTCGAGTCTCTGACACCAGAGGCATTTTGGTTCTCCAAAGGGTATTGGTTTACGGCTTTTCGGATGGTACTCAGACGGTTCTGATAAGCATCAGTTGACAGAGTTTGTGCAAAAAATGAGGTTAATCCCACCAAAACGAGTTATTCCAAAGCGCATACCAACCGACACTGTTGCATAAATGGCTGCGCTTTAGCAAATTTTAGCTTGTGTACTCAAGAAACCCCGGCCCCAAAGGGGCCGAAGTTAAGAGAGTAACTTTTTTCTGAGATGAAATACTTATTTAAGGAGTGCTAAAACAGATTGCGCCGCCTGGTTAGCTTGAGACAACATAGCTGTTGATGCTTGAGAGATAATCTGAGTACGAGCTAGTTCAGTAGTTTCCTGAGCATAATCAGCGTCCACAATCTGGCTCTTAGCCGCCTTGGTGTTATTGATCCCGCTATTGAGATTATCTATGGTGTACTCTAGACGATTGACCACCGCGCCGAAGTTGGCGCGTTCCTTGGCAACATTAACAATCGCAGTATCTAGAGCCGCGATCGTACCAGCAGCACTTACAGTGCTACTGCCGGTTTGTGCGTAGGTTGTCATGTTGACACCTAGGACGCCACCTGCGGCACCTGCGACACCAGTTGTGGCGGTGTTGGAGGAACTGACGGTAGCTGAACTACCACCGACTACATAAGTATCATTAGCGCCCTGGAAAGCGTCTTTCTCAGTGATTCTAAAACCAGCCACTCCAGTACCCGAGTCGACCGCAAATGTACCGGTAAATGTAGCGCTTGCATTTGCTTCAATGTTTAAAGCCGTAACTATCTGTGCCTGCGTAACTGCGCTAGCAGCAAGCGTTGCGTTCGCTTCAGAGAGTCTAATTTTATTGAGATCAACAGAAATAGCCGATGTCCCGTCACTCACAAGAAAAGTACCAGTGTCAGTACCCAACGCAAAGTCAGCTCTCAGATCAGTTTGCGACATCGTTAAAGTGTCGATTGCCGCAGTACCACCACCAGTGGCGTCCCCACCCGCAGCCAGATTAAAGTCTTTTATAGTTATGGATACTTGATCGGCTTCATCTGAACCAACAGTAAAGGTTTTAGTAATACCTGCGTTTAACAAATCTGCTTCGTTGAATTTGGTATCGTTAGCAACTCGATCTATTTCAGTTGCAAGCTGAGAAAATTCTAAATTCAGGTTACTAATATCATCGGTTCCGTTAGTTCCGTTAGTGGCTTGAACTGCCAGTTCACGCATACGCTGAAGCATCTCGCCAATTTCAATGGCTGCGCCATCGGCTGTTTGGATCATAGAGATGGCATCGGTAGAGTTCCGCGAGGCCTGCTGCATACCGCGAATCTGTCCTTCCATTCTTTGGCCAATCGCAAGGCCCGCTGCATCATCACTAGCAGAGTTAATGCGCTTACCCGTTGCAAGGCGTTCCATAGTGTTCTCCATGGTACGCTGATTTTCTCTCATTGCGTTTGCGGTTACTGATGCCGCTATGTTCGTATTAATTACTGACATGATCACTTCCTTTTCTTGGTTAATATAGTGTTTAAACTACTTTGTAACTTTGTTTCTTAATGAGAGGATCGGCAGATCAATTGATTACTTGAGGAAGAGCGGCAAAAAAATGCCGCTTTGTTAATTATGTGGCAGAAAAGCGCCACTTTCCGAGCCGAAAGTGACTTTTATTATGCTAGTGGTATTTAAACAATGGACGTTAAAAATAAATTATTCATAATAAAAAACCCGGCCCTTTGGGCCGGGTTTGAACAGAAAACACTCTACTCTTAACGATTACATTATTACTTCAGAAGAGCTAAAACAGATTGCGCTGCCTGGTTAGCTTGAGACAACATAGCTGTTGATGCTTGAGAGATAATCTGAGTACGAGCTAGTTCAGTAGTTTCCTGAGCATAATCAGCGTCCACAATCTGGCTCTTAGCCGCCTTGGTGTTATTGATCCCGCTATTGAGATTATCTATGGTGTACTCTAGACGATTGACCACCGCGCCGAAGTTGGCGCGTTCCTTGGCAACATTAACAATCGCAGTATCTAGAGCCGCGATCGTACCAGCAGCACTTACAGTGCTACTGCCGGTTTGTGCGTAGGTTGTCATGTTGACACCTAGGACGCCACCTGCGGCACCTGCGACACCAGTTGTGGCGGTGTTGGAGGAACTGACGGTAGCTGAACTACCACCGACTACATAAGTATCATTAGCGCCCTGGAAAGCGTCTTTCTCAGTGATTCTAAAACCAGCCACTCCAGTACCCGAGTCGACCGCAAATGTACCGGTAAATGTAGCGCTTGCATTTGCTTCAATGTTTAAAGCCGTAACTATCTGTGCCTGCGTAACTGCGCTAGCAGCAAGCGTTGCGTTCGCTTCAGAGAGTCTAATTTTATTGAGATCAACAGAAATAGCCGATGTCCCGTCACTCACAAGAAAAGTACCAGTGTCAGTACCCAACGCAAAGTCAGCTCTCAGATCAGTTTGCGACATCGTTAAAGTGTCGATTGCCGCAGTACCACCACCAGTGGCGTCCCCACCCGCAGCCAGATTAAAGTCTTTTATAGTTATGGATACTTGATCGGCTTCATCTGAACCAACAGTAAAGGTTTTAGTAATACCTGCGTTTAACAAATCTGCTTCGTTGAATTTGGTATCGTTAGCAACTCGATCTATTTCAGTTGCAAGCTGAGAAAATTCTAAATTCAGGTTACTAATATCATCGGTTCCGTTAGTTCCGTTAGTGGCTTGAACTGCCAGTTCACGCATACGCTGAAGCATCTCGCCAATTTCAATGGCTGCGCCATCGGCTGTTTGGATCATAGAGATGGCATCGGTAGAGTTCCGCGAGGCCTGCTGCATACCGCGAATCTGTCCTTCCATTCTTTGGCCAATCGCAAGGCCCGCTGCATCATCACTAGCAGAGTTAATGCGCTTACCCGTTGCAAGGCGTTCCATAGTGTTCTCCATGGTACGCTGATTTTCTCTCATTGCGTTTGCGGTTACTGATGCCGCTATGTTCGTATTAATTACTGACATGGTCACTTCCTTCTCTTGGTTAATATAGTGTTACTTTAAATGTGCCGTTGATTGGTCACTCAGTACTATTATCGGCAGGTATTTTTTTTACTTGAAAGTGGCAATTTAATGCCACTTATAGCGTAAGTTAGAAACAGCAAAGCAGCACTAAGCCCCTCCGAGCCAGGCGAGTATTTCGTTCTTGATAGTTAGCTAATCCGAAGGCCTGCAGCATTTAAGATAGACTGATAAGTGTTGTACTCTGATGCAGTCACTTGAATACTAACGGTACTTGTCTGTTTTTCTGCGAGTTAAATAATCTGAGTGCGGATAAGCTCCGTTGTCTCAGTGGCATAGTCGGCACCCAGGATGCGACCGCGCGAGGCGTAGGAATTAACTGCGGTACTGTCAAGATTACCAACGGCAATTTCCAGTGGGCCGGTTGGAGTATTAAGTATCGCTCGATGAGTCTTTATGTGATCAATTCCCACATAAAGAGTACCGGTTGTTGTAATGGCATTACCGCATGTCATTTTATGAGCGTCAGAATCTACTCTTAGGGTTGGGGATACATTACCAATAATTGAGAGTTGGATAGTCTAGAAAATTGAATCTAAGGTGTATTCATTGAGATCAGGATTGTCAGCTTTTTGACAGATAAGGCTGCGGCTTAAATAAACGTTTAGCGTTGAAGAGGGGTTGTCAAATCAGGGGGTGTGAAGATGGGGCTTACTATGGGGCTCGCTAAGAGTGTATGAAAGTAAGTGAGCTTAACTACAATAAAGTGCGTGACTGGACACCGAGGGATCAGCGTAAAGGTCGAGATTAAAAGTACCAGACAGCACAAAAACCCCCTGACCAAGGGAGGTTTTCGCTATGAACAACTGGCCTAGCAACAGGCCTGCAGCATATAAAGGTGAACTACTGATCAGTATACTTTACTGCAGTAACTTCAACACTGCCTGTGCTTTTTCATTGGCCTGGGACAACATTGCCGTGCCAGCTTGTTGAATAATCTGAGTGCGGGCAAGTTCTGTCGTCTCAGCGGCATAGTCAGTATCTAGGATACGACTGCGCGAGGCGGAGGAGTTGACTGCATTATTTTCAAGATTATCAACGGTATGCTCTAGCCGGCTGATTGCAGCGCCCAATGTCGCTCGACGGGTACTCACAGCATCAATTGCCGTATCAAGAATAGTCATTGCCGTATTGGCGGTCGCATTGCTGGTAATTGCCAATGCAGTAGTAAATGTACCGCCAAGATCGTTTCCACTAGCACCGGTCAGTTTAAGTGTGCCAAACTCTACGCTAAGGGTTTGGTTTACATTAGTACCAATTTGGAATGCAACCGTGTCACCGCCCGAATTTGTGGTGCGGGTAACGCCAGTGCCAATTGAGACGGAACTGGTAGCATCTGTCTTACCACTGACTGACACTATTTTACCGACGCCAGACGCTTCTTGAGTAAATACAAGGCTAGTAGCTGTGGCACCAGTAGGTATCTCAGCAACCGTCATTTGTGCAAAACCTGAGTTATTGTCCGACGCAAGTGCTATTGCAGTAGCTAGTTGGTCAAGGTCAGCATTCGCGAAGCTGGTGGCTGCGCCGGCGGAGATTAAACCTTGGGTAATTGTGAGAATTCGCCCATTAGCGTCAGCTAAATCGAAAGTTGCGGCCGCATTTGCACCTAGTGCTCGAAGTTGAGCTTGGGTAATTGCCAAAGTATCAGCACCCAATTGACCAGTGCCACCTGCATTCACAGTGCCATCTAGTAAGGTCGAACCATTCCAACTCGTGTAGTCGACAATGTTAGACACCTCATCACGCAAGCTTGTAAACTCGGTGTTAATCATGGCTATGTCGGAGGTCGTATAGGTTGACGAGCTCGCTTGAACAGAGATTTCACGCATGCGCTGCAAAATACCGGTTATCTCCCCCAGTGCACCGTCGGCTGTTTGAATCATGCCGATCGCATCGTTCGCATTTCTTGCGGCTTGATTAAGTCCTTCGATGTGGGTAGTCATTCTACTTGTCACCGCAAGTCCTGCGGCATCATCTCCCGCATTGTTGATTCGCTTACCTGTAGATAGGCGTTCCATAGCGGTATTCATTAGTCGATCATTCTGCTTCAACGCATTAGCTGCGATCGTTGCAGATGTATTAGTATTAATAGTGGTCATTTCATTTCACCTCGTTAAATTTAAGTGTTACACAGCGATAAAAGCAAAAGGGATGCCAACTTTTTAAAATACGCCGCTTTAAAATAAAAAAACGATATTAATCAATGATTTAAAAAAACCGAAGTAAGTGTTAAATAGAGGAAAAACTGAAACCGGCAAAAAAAAGCCGGTCATTTAGCCGCGTTGTCGAAAAACCGGCACGGTAGATGTGATGTTCATTCAGACCATTTAGGCCTTTGTCAACTTAAAATCTGTCATCAAATATAATTCCTTTTAGAGACTCAAGCTGCCGAGCAATACGAAGCACCGCATCCCCAGGTAGCGATCGAATAACGTCTCCAGTAGCAAGGTCAGTCACATTCACGATAAAGCGATTAGATACCTCATCCTTCTGAAAGTGCAGTGATGTGGGAATCTTTTTTAATACCGAGTTGATCTCATTAACGGCCTGTTTGTAATTTTGTTGGCTTTGTGCCAATTCATTAATACTCGACGCTTTTACGCCATCATTTACTTCGATGGCTTTTAGCGGGTCAATCTTAGGGCCCACTGATGTCGGAACATTCCCTGTAGGTATTCTCTGCACACTGGCCGAAATTGTCGGCACAACATTAATTTCATTACTAGACATAATCGATCTCGCTCTGCAATTTGGACTTGACCTAATAAGTCCTAGCGCCGCTTTTCTCTAGAAGCGGCTGAAAAATTTCTTTGTCTTACTCTCTATCGACAACATACGTCTAAACTTTAATCCTTATATGATATTTCACTACTCAGCCGCGATACATCTTTAAACGCGTTGCCTTGCTAACTATAATAAAGGGTATACTGAGGCTCAACTAGCTGTTTACCACAATTATAGCTGCTCCAATTATTATGATTCAATCTGTCAATCGCGTTACCCAAACCATAGATTACTTCATCGACTTTATTGGTCGAGCTGTGTCATGGTTAACGATTGCCATGGTAATTACTACGCTGGTTGTGGTTATTAGCCGGTATTTTTTGCAGATTGGCTCTATAGCGTTGCAAGAGTCAGTAACGTATCTCCATGCGGCAGTTTTTTTACTGGGAATTGGATACACCCTGCAACATGGAGGGCATGTTCGAGTAGATATTTTTTATCGTAATTTCTCTGTTAAACGCAGAGCAATGGTCGACCTAGTGGGAGGTATACTTTTTTTACTGCCCGTCAGCGGACTAATTTTCTATGCTAGTTGGGACTATGTAATGGCGAGTTGGGCCATTGGTGAGACGTCTGCTGAAAATAATGGCCTACCGTTTGTGTATGTTCTAAAGACGTTGATGCTGTTAATGCCCGCGACTTTGTTATTACAAGGTGTTGCGGAGATTTTGAAAAATGCCATACGCCTAAGTGGTCACGTGACTCCTAATGAGCCCGAAGACGGTCACAACATCTCTGCTAGCCACGAGCCGGTACTCTAGTGGTTGAGCTAATCCCTTTTGTTATGTTTTTTGCCGTGTGCCTTGTCCTTATGGCAGGGTACCCGGTGGCACTATCGTTAGCGGGTACGGCTTTGTTGTTCGCGTTGGTGGGCTCTGTCACTGGCCACTTTGACACTGCGTTTTTGATGGCGCTACCTAACAGGCTGTTCGGCACCATAGAAAATACAACTCTGATTGCGGTGCCCTTGTTTATCTTTATGGGGGTTATGCTAGAGAAGTCCAAGTTATCAGAAGATTTGTTGGAGAGCATGGCGGACTTGTTTGGCGGCTTTAAAAGCGGCCTTGGTATTTCGGTAGTATTGGTTGGCGCACTGCTTGCCGCCAGCACGGGTATTGTGGGCGCCACTGTGGTGACCATGGGTTTGATGTCGCTGCCAACTATGTTGAAGCGGGGCTACTCGCCATCCCAGGCGACTGGCGTTATTGCCGCTACTGGAACCCTAGGCCAGATTATTCCCCCGTCAATTGCACTGATCTTACTCGGAGATACCTTGTCTGGCGCTTATCAGCAGGCACAGTTGAACATGGGTATATTTACACCAAAAACCGTTTCAATTGGTGACTTGTTTGTCGGGGCAATTATTCCAGGGTTACTTCTTGTTGTCTTTTATTGTCTCTACTTAGTTATTTTTTCTCGACCCACGCCAGTAAATAATGATCAGCACGTTGCAAATAGCTCGCTATCACGAGCAATGAAAAATCTACTGCCGCCAGTATTTCTCATTATTACAGTACTTGGCTCTATCTTGACGGGCCTAGCAACCCCAACCGAGGCCGCCGGGGTTGGCGCATTTGGTGCCACGGCCTTGGCCGCGATTAAAGGGCAACTGACGATTCAGAAGTTGCGTGAGGTTGCCCAGAACACCACGCAAGTCACCTCAATGGTATTTCTTATTCTGATTGGCGCCGCGATATTTTCATTAGTATTCCGGGGCTTTGGTGGCGAAGAGGTGGTTGAGCAATTCTTTACCGATCTTCCTGGCGGCGTCTTTGGTGCAACGCTGCTAGTCATGGTAGTGATCTTTTTACTGGGATTTATTCTCGACTTTATTGAAATTACCTTTGTCGTGGTGCCTATTGTAGGGCCTGTGTTGCTGGCCATGGGCGTTGACCCTGTGTGGCTTGGAGTAATGATTGCCATTAACTTACAAACCTCTTTCTTGACCCCACCTTTTGGCTTTGCGTTATTTTATCTTCGCGGCGTGGCGCCAGCATCGGTTGAGACGTCAGATATGTATCGGGGCGTCATTCCCTTTATTGGCTTGCAGCTGTTGCTGATGCTGATGCTGGCTATTTGGCCGGAGATCGCTACATGGTTACCAAGCAAGATTTATAACTAATCACAGCTTGATCTTCGCAAAAATACTGTCCCGTAAGGTCTCCTCTTCATTGACCATATGGTGGTTAGCGCGCTTTATGATGCTCACCTGCAAGGCATCAAATTTTAAACGAAATTGATTAAGGTTGTATTCCCAGTCCAGTGTCTTGTCATTGTCCCCTTGAATAATGTGCACTGGATAGTCGATCTTTTTGGCCTGAGCGAATTCAGAAATCCATCGGTCCATCGCGCCCACCCAATCCAATGGCACTTGAGTTGGCTGCAATGGATCCTGGTCACGCAAAAATGCTAAAAACTCTATATCCCATGAGCTAGGACGAAATACGCGTTTAATTGATTTCACAAACCAGCGTGAAAAATAGTACAAGCGGCGGTTTTTTTTCCAGTCCACCGGTTGTAGCAGAGGCGCTAACAGAGTGAGTGAAGCAAAGGGATAGGCGTTGTGGGCAGATTGATTGAGACAGTGCTTCATGAGCACAGATCCCCCCATACTTTGGCCGATGCCATGCAGTGGTCCTCTAAAGTGTTTCTGACAGAGGGCAATGACTGATTGTACTTGGGCAACATAGTCACCAAAGTCAGTAATTGAACAAGCGGCACCTGAGGACAAGCCATGGCCTTTTAAGTCTAAACAAACCACAGACAATTGCCGGCCCAACAAATGGCGAATGAGGTGCCCATAAAGCCCAGTATGGTCCATGTAGCCATGCACAATAATGACCGTGCCCAAGCTTTTATTGGGTTCCCACGACATAATGACCGTTTGATGGTCTTCGGTTGTGCCTGCGGTTAGCTTGAGATTTCGGGTGGGCAGTGGTAATTGATAAAACTGCAGGTAGTCAGTTAGCAACTCAATAGGAGTGTTTGCCTTAAGCATTGCATCACTAAAAAGCGGCATTGCCAAGCGGAGATGGCCAAGGGTTTTTTTATCAAGAGTACCGCGCTGCATATGCATTTTTTAAATCCGATTAAAGAGCCATTATGGCTACCCCAAAGTATCTTGTCAGATATGACTGTGATTGCAAGCCGGAGGCCTAGCGATCAAACGAAGCTCTCTAAATAAAAAAACCCCAGGCGATTAACCTAGGGTTTTAAGTACTGTGGAACACCGAGTGACGTTAGTCGTCGGTGGCCAACGATATGTCATAGACTCCAGCTTCGCGAGCTTGGTCAGAGATCTTTACAAACACCTCAGTTTTGGCTTTCGGATGAGAGCTAATCACTACTGTTGCTTCTGGCTTCTCAGCGTGAAGACGCTCAACATTAGCACGCACCGCACGAATATCAATTCGTCGCCCTTCAAGTGTCACTTCATTACTTTCAGAAACCCGAAACACGATGTTGGTGTTCGCTGTGTCCGGTGGTGGTTGATCAGATACCGGCGGACGACTCACGCCAAGGCCTGACTCGTTAACAAATGAGGCAGTTACAATAAAGAAAATCAACATAATGAACACCACGTCCAGCATTGGGGTCATGTCGATTTCGTTTTCGTCCTCTTCCCTACGTCTTTTTCCAAGCGCCATTGTTGCTTTTACCTTTGCTTAGCTACGTTTTATTTTTTTAGTGTCGGCATTTTACTGATATTTTCGTAAAATACTAGGCCCTTTACTTCCCTGTGATATATCAATATATACTATTATGACTTTTAAAAAACTACTTAGTGCCGAGTATTTTTTATAAACCGCCATTAAACGGGATTTTACACATCAAATGCCTGAATTACCCGAAGTCGAAACAACTCTAAAAGGCATAACGCCTTCCATTATAGGTCAAAAAATAATCCGACTCATCGTCCGGCAGGGATCATTACGGTGGCCCGTTACACCAGACATATCTAATATTGTCGAGCAGCAAACGGTTATTGAGGTGTCCAGACGTGCAAAATATTTGATTCTGCGGCTCTCACACGGCTCAATTTTGGTGCACTTAGGCATGAGTGGTAGTTTGCGCATTACTAAAACCAATGTGGAGTGGCGCAAACACGATCATATTGAAATGCAACTTGCCAATGGCGCGACCTTACGCTATCACGACCCAAGACGTTTTGGTTGTTGGCTGTGGAGTGAACAGGAACACCACCAACTACAGCATTTGGGACCAGAACCCTTAACCCCCGCTTTTGATGGGGACAGGCTTTGGGCGCTAGCCAAGAGCCGAAAAATCGCGGTAAAACCCTTTATTATGGACAATAAAGTGGTGGTGGGGGTGGGGAATATTTATGCGTCAGAAGCGCTCTTTCGTAGCGGTATCAGGCCTGACCGAGCTGCTGGAAGAGTGTCCCAAAAGCGCTATCAGGTATTGGGAGAGCATATCAAAGAGGTGTTAGCGGCGGCCATTGAACAGGGAGGGACCACCTTACGTGACTTTGTTAACAGTAATGGCGAGCCAGGATATTTTCAGCAAACCCTGGCAGTCTACGGTCGCGCGGGCAAAGAATGTAATGAGTGCAACACCGTACTTAAAGAGCTGCGTCTTGGTCAGCGTAGCTCAGTATTTTGTCCAACATGTCAGCGCTAGTGTTAGGTAGTCAGGGTTCTTACTGAAATTTTTTCACTAAAGCATCGGCCACATTGGCGGGAACAAATTTAGTCACATCACCCTGTAACGATGAAATTTCACGCACCAGTGAGGATGAAATATAGGAAAACTTCTCTGCTGGCGTTAGGAAAATACTTTCTACGTCCGGGCTCAGGGCTCGATTCATGTTGGCCAACTGAAATTCATACTCAAAGTCTGATACCGCACGAAGGCCGCGCATAACCGCATCACCATTACAGTCTTTAACAAAGTTAACCAGTAAATAGTCAAAGCCTTTTATTTCAACGTTGGGCAAATGGCTGAGGCATTCTGTCGCCAGTGAGATTCTCTCTTCTATGGTAAAGAGAGGGCTCTTTTTTTTGCTACTGGCAATAGACACAATGATTTTATCAAACAGTTTTGACGCTCTTTCAATAAGATCGATGTGACCATTGGTAATAGGATCGAATGTGCCTGGATAAACAATAGTCTTCATGGACTAAAACCACCGCTGTAAAGTATTTGGCCGCGTATGTTACTTAAATTAAGCCGTTGACTCAAATCGAGTATACAGCATGTACCGAACACCCCCGGCTATTTTATCCTTTTGTAACTGCCAATTTGCTGGCGCAACAAAGCTCAGGTCGTTGCTGGGCAGTTCGCAATAAATGAGTGCATCGTCTTTTAGCCACCCATTATGCTCTAGTAACGAACAGCTTTGGCTGTGGAGATCTTTAGCGAAGGGCGGATCAATAAAGACCACGTCGAACCGGATATCAGTCTTTTGGTTAGTCAAAAAGTCAGTGCAGTTAGTATTAATAATAGTAAGTCCGGCATTGAGTAAATCGCTATTGGCTTGTAGTTTTTGGGTGGTAGCGTAGTTGTTATCCAGAGCGGTGCAGTGTTCAGCGCCTCGAGATAACGCTTCTAGGCCAAGTATGCCGGAACCCGCGTAAAGGTCGAGGCAGTTAGCACCATTAATGCTGGGCGCTAGCCAATTAAACAGTGTTTCTCTAATTCGCTCACCGGTAGGCCTTAAGCCTAGAGCCTCAGTAAAAGAAATTTTGCGGCTACGCCAGCGGCCGCCAATAATTCTTAGACTTGAGATTTCTGGCGAGCCCGACTTATTTTTTTTAATCGACAAATTGATGCCCCAAGAGGGTGACTTTTGACCACTTTTTCCGATGTAAATGGTAGGATACACCAAATCTCTTTAACTGTAGCGCATGTATATATATGGATTCTCAGTCACCTAACAATGACGATGTAAAGCCGGCCAAACGTTCGTTTTTGGATCGCTTTCGGGGTGGTGCTAAAACCGCTGAAAAGCCGCCTGTTGAAGAGTCAAATAGCGTGGCGCCAGAGGTTAAAGTCTCTTTTACGGAGCGCATGCGCTCTGCGTTGTCACGCACAGGGGAGGGCCTTGGCGGTCTTTTTCTAGGCAACAAGGCCATTGATGCTGAGTTACTAGATGAGTTAGAAACGGCATTATTAGTGGCTGATGTCGGCATTGAGACTACCTCGTCGATTATCGCTGAATTGACTAAACAACTGAGTCGTCAGGCACTTAAAGATGGCGCCGCCTTAAAGTCTGCACTTCAAGAAATTTTGATCAACAGGCTGCGAGTATGTGAGTGTGAGATTGATTTTGATGCCCCTGGAAAGCCCTTTGTAATGTTTGTGGTAGGGGTCAATGGCGTCGGTAAGACGACTACCATTGGGAAATTAGCGAGTCGACTAAAAAAGCAGGGTAAGTCAGTTATGTTGGCCGCTGGAGATACCTTTAGAGCGGCTGCGGTTGAGCAATTGCAAGTCTGGGGTGAGCGTAATCAAGTACCTGTAATCGCTCAGCATACGGGAGCAGATAGTGCTTCGGTTGTTTTTGATGGTATCCAGGCCGCTAAATCGCGGGGTGCCGACGTCATTATTGCCGATACCGCAGGGCGTTTGCACAACAAGAGTAACTTAATGGAAGAGTTGAAAAAAGTTAAACGTGTCGCTGGCAAAATAGATGAAACAGCACCCCATGAAATTTTGCTCGTACTAGATGCCGGTACAGGTCAGAATGCTGTAGCACAAATGGCTGAGTTTAATCAGGTGGTTGGTATTACCGGTATTGCTCTAACCAAGCTTGATGGCACAGCTAAAGGTGGAATTATCTTTGCTTTGGCAGACAAGTTTTCGGTTCCAGTAAGGTTTATTGGGGTTGGCGAGGGGCAGGATGATCTTCAGCCCTTTAATGCTAAAGATTTTGTTCAGGCTTTGCTGGACGTGGAGAAATAGGCCTTGTACTCATGATTCGCTTTGATAATATTAGCAAGCGTTACCCCTCCGGTCTGGAAGCGTTAAAGCGTGTAAACTTTGAACTTGAGGCCGGAGAAATGGCCTTTCTTACCGGACCATCGGGCGCCGGTAAAAGTACCCTACTGAAATTGTTAATGTTGATGGAAAGACCCTCATCTGGAACCCTGTTAATTAATGGTAAAAATTTAAACCGCCTCTCGCGATCACTCATACCCTCTTACCGCCGGCAGATTGGTGTGGTCTTTCAAAACCATCAGTTGTTGTCTGATCGAACTGTATTTGAAAACGTTGCTTTACCACTACAAATTTCTGGATATCCGCCGTCAGAGACTGGGCGACGTGTCCGTGCGGCGCTTGATGGGGTTGGTCTTCTTGGAAAAGAATCCCACAACCCATTAACGTTGTCCGGTGGTGAGCAGCAAAGGGTTGGTATTGCTCGGGCAGTCGTCCATAAGCCAAAAATATTGTTAGCGGACGAGCCAACGGGCAATTTAGACCCTGCTTTGTCAGCTGAAATTATGGCCCTGTTCCGACGGTTTCAAAGCGTTGGTGTGACAATTTTGATTGCCACCCACGATATTAATTTAATCAATTCTCTGGATCACCGCATTATCCATCTGGAGGATGGGATGTTGACTGATGATGGGGTGCGCTCCCATGGTCAGTAACTCAAAGAAAACCGAGTCGACGGCCCGTGGCGCCAGTGACCAGAAAGTCAGATTAGTGGACCGTTGGCGCAGCTATAAGGCTCATCATCGAACGACGTTTTCAACAACACTACAAAAAATGCTGAGTGAGCCCCTACAAACGACACTAACGGTAGTGGTTATTGCCATTGCGCTAGCGTTGCCCTCGGCGATGTTTCTGGCGCTGCACAACGTACAGCAGCTTAGTAGCGGGTTCGAGTCTTCCGCCCAAATAACCGTATTTGTCAAAAAAGAGATAGGTAGCCAACAGATTAAGCAGCTGGAAAAAGAACTAAATGATTTACCTGAGGTGGTATCTACCGCTTTTATTTCAGCAGATCAGGCGCTGGAAGAATTTAAAGCGCTATCAGGGTTCGGTAGCGCCCTTCAGTATTTGGACGATAATCCATTGCCGGCGGTATTTTTGGTACAGCCTGAGATGTCTGGCGCCACAGGCCTCTTACAGACCCAAGAGTTGGTAAAAGTTATTGGCCAATTGACCGCAGTGGAAGATATTCAGGTTGATATGCTATGGATACAACGATTGGCCACGATTACAGAGGTTAGCAAAAAGTTAGTACTCGCTATGGGTATTGCTCTTGGTATTGGTGTTTTACTGGTTATTGGAAATACCATCCGCCTGGCGATTCAGAACCGAAGAGAAGAAATTATCGTGGTAAAACTAGTTGGCGGAACAGACGCTTATGTCCGCCGTCCATTTCTTTACACTGGTTTGTTACTAGGGCTGTTTGGCGGGATTTTGGCATCCATTTTGCTGCTGGGAAGCTTTTTGTGGATCGGCCAGTCAGTCGCTGTGCTGGCTAACTTATATCAGAGCCAATTCCAGCTTATTGGTCCCGGGTTGGCTGGTATTTCGGCCCTTTGCTCGCTCGGCGCACTGATTGGCCTTATGGGTGCTTGGGTTGCTGTGATGCAGAATCTGCGAGCCATTGAGCCCAAGTAAGAAAACTTTGGGCTAAAGTTAGGCAATGTGCGTAAAAATAGTTATTGCAGAGATCTTTTTAAGATTTGGATCGACTAAACAATTAATGCTATTATGATCGACCAGCGACTTTAAGAGGAAGTCATGAGTAAAGCTTTACAAACAATGGAATGGATGACCCCCGGCGCGAATCTGAATGCTTACATTCAGGGGACGGGAACTGTGCCTATCTTAACCCTCGATGAGGAAAAGTCCTTAGGCGAAGCTTTGTACTATGAAGATGACTTGGATGCTGCACGAAAGTTAGTCATGTCGCATTTACGTTTTGTTGTGCACATCGCTCGATCATACAACGGATATGGGTTGCCATTGGCTGACCTAATTCAAGAGGGAAATGTTGGTTTAATGAAGGCGGTACGCCGATTTAATCCCGAGAAAGGCGTTAGAGTTGTTTCTTTTGCTGTTCATTGGATTAAAGCTGAAATACATGAATTCATCCTTCGCAACTGGCGCATAGTTAAAATTGCTACGACAAAGTCTCAGCGTAAATTGTTTTTTAACCTACGGAGCGCGAAAAAAGAATTGCAATGGTTGTCTGCGGACGAAGCAAAAGCAGTGGCAGATGATCTAGGCGTTGATGTTAAAGACGTGATGGAAATGGAAATGCGACTGACCTCGCGAGATGCGACATTTGATGCTCCGGTTGATGACGACGAGGATAGCAATGTTTACTCGCCATCGTTGTATCTAGAGTCAAAGGGCGCTGACCCTGCCGAACAAATAGAAAACGAAAATTTTGAAGGCGACAACAACTTACGTTTAGCGGCAGCTTTTAAGAATCTTGATGAACGTAGTCAAGCCATTCTTCAGCGGCGCTGGCTGGACGATACTAAAGCGACCTTGCATCAACTGGCTGCTGAGTATGGCGTTTCTGCTGAGCGGATTCGTCAACTTGAGAAGAACGCCATGAAAAAAGTTCGATTGTTAATGGAAGGCTAACTCAATAATCTACTACAAGGAGCCGCGCTAATTGATTGTGCGGCTTTTTTATTGCTATGAATAATGTATTTTGGCTTAGATTTGTCGCCCTTAGTGGGGCTCTATCGGTACTGCTAGGAGCCTTCGCGGCTCATGGACTGGAAGGTCAGTTGTCGGACCGGTATATGGACACCTTCCGAACCGCGGTGCTTTACCAGTTCTTACATACCTTGGCAGTACTGGCAGTAATCAGTTTACCGGATCAACGTGCCAAGGCTTCATTATGTTCCTGGGCTGCAATCAGCTTTGCTCTGGGGATTCTATTGTTTTCCGGCTCGCTCTATCTGCTAGTGCTAGCAGATATTCCTGCCATGGGGATGGTTACACCCGTTGGAGGTCTTGCGTTTATTGTTGGCTGGGCACTATTGTTTTTTGCAGCGAGGCGCGCTCAATAGATGGATATTCGGCCGGAGTATAGAGAAAAATCAATTCGTAGCTATGTCGTTAGAGCAGGTCGTATGACCGAAGCTCAGCGGAATGCGTTCGATGTTAGTTGGCCGATATATGGTTTAAAATTAGCCGATGGCGCCATTAATACGGATGCGGTTTTTGGCCGCACCGGGGAAAAAGTTCTTGAGATTGGTTTTGGTATGGGAACTTCGTTGATTGAGATGGCGTTGGCTAATCCCGATACAGACTTTATTGGTATAGAGGTTCATCCTCCTGGTGTTGGAACTTTAATGAATAGTGCGCGTCTTGAGAATTTATCTAATTTGCGCGTTTACTTAGCCGATGCCAACGATGTGTTAGACGAATGTTTTGATACACAAAGTATTGATCGATTACAGCTTTACTTTCCAGATCCATGGCATAAGAAAAAGCACAATAAAAGACGAATTGTGCAGTCCATATTTATCCAGCAGGTCAGAACAAAGCTGCGTACCGGTGGAATATTGCATATGGCGACAGACTGGCAGCATTATGCTGAGCAAATGATGGAAACCTTAAGTGAAGCAGAGGGGTTTGAGAATTGTGCAGGTGCTGGGCAGTATTCTGAGAGACCTAGTTATCGGCCGATTACTAAATTTGAAAAACGTGGTGAACGATTAGGCCATGGGATTTGGGATTTGGTGTTTAAAAAAACCGACTAAATGCTATCTGTAATTGATTAAAGTTGCCTTACTAAGGCGAGTGTTGTCTTGAAAATGGCTTCAATAGACAGGATTTGAACAACTAGTTGATACTAGTTTAGAAATGCCCTAAATTAACCAACATTGATAAACATAAGACTACTTTATAAAGGAAATATAATGAATCTAGTAAAATTTTTACCTCTTACTGCGCTGCTGCTTTTAACGGCTTGTGACACTACCGAGAATACCGAGACTGCCTCAGAGCCGATGAATCAGTCAACGGCAGTAGAGTTGACTAGCCAAGCACAAAAAATTAGTTATCTGATGGGCTTGGATAATGGTAATAATATAAAGAGCATGGACATTGAATTTGATGCTGCCGCGTTCCAAGATGGCATTGAAACTGCTTTGAGAGGTGATAAGCCGAGTTTGAGTGATGAGCAAATTGCCGAGGTCATCAAGAACTTTGAGATCGATATGAAAGCAAAGCAAGAGATCATGGAAGCGGAGCAGCAAGAATCAGTGTCTGCTCAATCGGACAGTAATGCTGCCGAGGCGCTAGCATTTCTGGCTGCTAATGGCACTAAAGAGGGTGTAGTAACCACGGACACTGGCTTACAGTATCGCGTACTCATTGAAGGGGACGGCGCGCAACCATCGGTTGAAAGTACCGTTGAAGTTCATTATGCCGGCCGACTACTGGATGGCACCGAATTTGATAGCTCTGTAAAACGTGGTGTACCGGCTCAATTTGGTGTTACGCAAGTGATTGCCGGTTGGACTGAAGCCTTACAGCTTATGCCTGAGGGTTCTAAGTGGGAGCTGTATATTCCTGCTGATCTTGCCTATGGACCCGGTGGATCTGGCCCTATAGGGCCTAACTCATTGTTAATCTTTGAAGTTGAATTACTACAGGCGAACATTGATAACGAATAGTGCAATTACACTATGGACAGTTGTAAAAAAGCCCCGCAGGTCGGGGCTTTTTTACGATTAATAATCGATACTATTTAACTGAGTTCAGTTTCTTCAAGTAGCTTGGAAACATGAGAGCTGTGCAATACATCGATTAAGTTATCTTCAAGCGCAAAGCGCTTTGCAAATGCCTCACCAAGACTGGCGAGGTCAATAATCAGTGCATCTAAATCCTGCGAGCTTAAATATTTATCATTAAAATCTAAGACGTGCTCTGTCGTTATTTGAATTTTTTCAAGTAAATTGGGTTCTTTGTCTAATCCAGATACATCCTCAAAAAGCTGTCCTTCTTGATGAAGTTGATCAAATATTTCGAAGTGGCCAACTGATACATAATCCACCATAAGCTCACAGAATTCTTGGATCTGTTCGATATGTTGGATAGAGTCATCGCTAATATCGATTATTTCGGTTAGATCACAGTATTTAGCGAGTAATTCACGACGCTCTTCTAGCCATCGCTCAATGATTGTGCTGACATTACTCCAATGAGAGTGCAGTTTTTGATTATCCTTAACCATTACCTTTGTACCTGAGTGTTAAACAATTACCTAAGTGTACCTCTTTTTGCATAAAAGCATAATCATTCATGGACCAACAGCTTGCATTAGAGGAATGAGGAAGAGAGTCGTCCAAATGCCGTTTAGACCCATGCCAACAGTCGAAAAGGCACCACATCGAGGACTTTTTTCGAAGGCTTTAAGTGTCCCAATGGCATGTGCAGAAACGCCCAATATGAGTCCTTGCCAACGTTCATCATGCAGATTAAAAAACGTAAAAATAGGCTCTGCGACAATGATCCCAACGATTCCGGTAAACAGCACCAGAACAGTAATCAGCGTGATTAGACCACCTAATTGTTCAGTGATAATCATCGCAATTGGTGTGGTGACGGATTTCGCCACCAATGAGAGGATCGCTGTTGGCTCTAAGATAAACCAGTTGCCAATCACTAAAACACTCACCGCGGCAAATAAACCGCCACTGAGTACCGTTAATAGGATGATTGGCCATAGCGCAGAGAGATTTTTTATTTGTTGCGACAAAGGAACGGCTAAGGCGACTGTCGCAGCGCCGAGTAGCCAATTTAGTACCCCATTTGCAGCGTAGTAGTCCACATAATCGATCTTCAATAAATATAACGCCAGACCAATAAGAGGAGTACTTATTAGTAAGGGATGACTCAATGGGTGATTGCCACAACGCCGATAGACAAAAACACCAACACCAAAACCAAGGATAGAAAATAGTACTAACCAGGAGCTCTCGGTTATTTGCTGCCATTGATGCATTATCAGCTCAGACATCCTTGTGGCCTTTGGTCGACGTGATTAGCAGAGTCATTGCGACGATGGTCAGCGGAGTGCTAATAATGATCGCGAGTAAAAGCATGGGTAATTGCACATTAATCTGCGCGCTGAGAAAAAACGCGCCGACACAGGCGGGGATAAATAGTAAAGAAAGGTTTTTAATCAGACGACTGCTAGTCGGCTGAATGAAATTCGCAAGTTGGCTTGGGACTATAAGAACGGCTAGCAGTAAGAGCATTCCTACCAGTGGGCCAGGAATAATAATACCCGTCCATAGTACCAGTAGTTCTCCCAACCACTGAAAGGCAACGAGGGCTAATAGCCCGCAAACGACTCTCAGTGCTTGCGCAATAATTGAAAGAGTCCTATGCCCGCGAGTACGATAAAAACGAAGAGTACCCAGCCTGGCATGCTCACACCAAAAAGCTCCCACTGTACTTTCGCACAATTGCCATCCCCACGAATTAGCATGGTAATAACCTCGGACGCGGGAAAAACATCCATCAAATAGTCCACTGGGGGTCCGCAGGCGGGTATCGAGTCTTCAGGAAGATTTTGCAGCCACAGCTGTTTGACTGAGAAAAATCCGCCGCCAATGGACGCAGCAACACCAAGTCCAGAGTAGATTTTCTGTCCGCGACTTAAGGGGTTATGCAGTGCCGCGATTAAAAATATTATCCCAACAATAGCAACAAACACGCGCTGGGTAACACACAGATAACAGGGCTCAAGGCCGAGATACTGTTGAAAATAAACAACGGCTATTATTAGTGCGCTGGCACAACCAATCGCACCTAAAAGATTTACTATTCTGTAGGTTAGATAACTCAATTATGACTCCATTTATCCTTGACGTATGTTCTCTTATTACCCATGACTAGCGATAATAGTCAGCCAAAAAATCGTCAAACGAAAGTCTATCATGTGCCTCTATATCCGCCTGCTTTTGTAACGATTTTTCAGCTAAATCTTTATACTTATGCATAGTATCTACGTTGGGTGGATTGGCCTGAAAATAGTCTCTGTGCTCACAGGCTTTACGCATGGCCATGGCATAGTAGGTTTCATCATTCTCACGCATTTCTGCCAGCAACTTGGCTGCGGGTGTTGAACTATCATCATGGATGCGCACTACCATCACATCTAAAGCTTGAGTATAGCTGTCAGTTTGGTTGGCATTATCTAAAAGTATTGCCACCGGACGCATGTCATCAAGTAACGTTTGTCCCCATTCTCTTAGCGGCACCTCTTCCTTGCCTCGTAGCAACGTCAATTTTGGATCGCGGCCAGAGTAAACGGTACGATCAATATTTTCAGGGATGCAGGCATATTCTTCAGTATCAGTCGGAGGGCTGTCTTGTAGTAAACAAAACAATAGAAAAGTATCTAAGAAGCAGATTGTTTCTTCATCGATTCCACAGGGTAACAGTGGGTTGAGATCAACACAGCGCACTTCAATGTACTCTACGCCACGTTCGATAAGAGCATGCACCGGAGTTTCACCAGAGGCGGCAGTCCGTTTCGGTCGAATTGTACTGTAGAACTCATTCTCAATTTGTAAGAGATTAGTACTAAGTTGCTGATACTTGCCTTCACTATCTTTTAAACCGATCGCATCATAGGGTGGATAACTCTGTGAGAGAGCCTTGTTCAGCGTGGTGGTGTATTGAGGTAGATCGTTGTAGCAAACAACCAATGAGCTCTGAGCATCACTTTGGTAGCCTAAATCACCCATTCGCAGTGAGGTCGCATGCGGTTGATATAAGCTATGTGTATCACTACCAAAGGGGGCCAAACGGTGATCGCCATCACCGACAAAGCTTCGACAGATTGCAGGCGCGGCGCCCAACAAATAGAGAAGTAGCCAAGAATAACGTCGAAAATTCCTAATCAGGCTAAAGTAACCATCAGACTTGAAATCTTGCAATGATTGCTGGTTGCCGGCGTTAGCTTGTAAGTCTTCCCACAGAGAATCTGGCACTGAAAAATTATAGTGGATACCCGCGATGGTCTGCATTAAGCGGCCGTATCGATTTCCAAGTCCACGCCTGTAGATGTTTTTCATTTTCCCAACATTGGAGCTACCATATTCTCCAATCGGGATACTACTATCTGATCCGAGTTGGCAGGGCATACTGTTGACCCACAGTAACTCATCACCAATGTTTTGGTAGGTCACGCGGTGAATCTCTTCTAATTGACTCATTACGGTGTCAATCGACGAGGAAGGCGCAGTAATAAACTCTAACAGAGACTCAGAAAAATCTGTGGTTATGTTGGGATGAGTCAGTGCAGATCCTAGCGTTTTAGGATGCGGTGTATTAGCAAGATGTCCACTCACCTCCACTCTTAGACTTTCTTTTTCAATACCCCGGGCTATGCCGGTTAATCGATCTGCTTTTGTAGGGTTGCTGAACAAGTCTAGCTTAACATTTAAAGGCAAAATAGAATCCTGTTTAGGCTGCGCTAGACTGATTTTCATCAGTAGCAGTTTGTTCAGTATTAAGAGCCTCTAGCAGGACCACAGGTCGCCCCTTTGGATCTGCTGCGCACTCAACGATGTCAGCTCTTAAGCTAATATCTTTCGCGTTTAACTCAATCAGTTGGTTCAAAGCTATATCTCTGTGAGGAGTATAAAAAAGGCCACTGGATTCAATATTATGAGTCCACTCTAAGTGCTTATCCAGCGTAGCCATATCCTGACTTTGTATGATGTAAATTTTCATGCACTTCCCGTGACAGAACCGTTGATTTCGGGCACAGTGTACCCTATACAGATGTTGGATAAAAAGGGAAATAACATGACTAAACAGGCGTTAGTCCCCGTTGCCAATGGCAGCGAAGAAATGGAAGCGGTAACCATAATAGACGTATTGCGACGAGCGGGAGTCGCAGTCACTGTGGCATCGGTAAGTGACTCTAAAGATCTCAAGATTACTGCATCTCGAGGAACCCGTATTGTCACTGATTGTAGTATTCACGATTGCGCTGGTAAGGCCTGGGATTTGATTGCCCTTCCAGGAGGGGTCCCCGGATCACAGCATCTGGCTGAAAGTGCTGTGCTTGATCAATTATTGCAAACACACGTCAAAGAGTTACGATTATTGGGTGCCATCTGCGCGGCGCCGGCGGTAGTCCTTGGTGAAAAGGGCCTATTGGCTGATAAGACAGCGACCTGCCATCCGCAGTTTTATCAGAGCATCAAAGCAAAAGAGGTAGACACCGAGTCTCGCGTAGTGGTTGATGGAAATTGTGTAACCAGTCAGGGCCCAGGCACTGCCATTGATTTTGCCCTGGAGCTAGTTGAGCAACTCTGTGGTGTGGTTAAGCGCGAGGAAGTGGCATCGCCGCTGGTACTGACTACATCGCCCACCGCGTATTATTAACCGGCTAGCTCGTGCGTAAGTTCTTGTCTGGGGAATCGCCCGTAATTTTTTGCTTAAGCGTAGCGCCAGCCATATAGAGGCAGGGTACAAATAATAGTGTTACGGCGGTCGCAAACAGCACTCCAAAAGCCAGCGACGCAACCATGGGAATCAAAAAACGTGCAGACATACTCGTCTCCATTAGGATGGGCGTAAGGCCGATAAACGTTGTCATTGAGGTTAATATAATGGGCCTAAATCGCTCAACACTACCTCTAACTAAAGACTCATAAAGCGCTCCACCTTCCTCGCGCAGCTGAATAATTCGGTCAATGAGCACTAAATTGTCATTGACGACCACGCCGGAGACTGCCAGTACGCCAACCAATGATAGTAAACTAAAGTCCAAGCCCATGAGGAGGTGCCCAAAAATAGCTCCCATGATGCCAAATGGAATGGCAGACAAAACGCCAATGGGTTTCAGGTAGGATTTAAATTCGATAGCCATCAAAGAATAAATCAACAGAACAGCCAAGCCAAAGAGCTTTAGACCGGTACTGTTAAACTCCTCTTGATCTTCAAGCTGACCATCTTTTTTAACGGATACTTCGGGAAATAGTTCGCGCATCTCTGTGGCGACATCGCCATATATAACTTCGGCTATCTCGCTCACGGTTAGTTTTCCCGTTGAGGGAAGGGCAGTAATACGGATGCTGCGCTCGCGATCAGTACGCTTAATCCGCGAATATCCAGGGACATAATTCGCTTCAGCAACCGAGTAGAACGGCACTTCTGCGCCACCTGCAGTGCGGATGCGCATATCTTCCAAGGTCGCAACCTGAGATCGTGCATCTTTTGGGTAGCGAACCATGACTCGGACATCATCTCGTTCCCGAGGTATGCGCTGAGCCTCGGCACCATAAAATCCTTGGCGCACCTGAGTGGCCACCTGAGACAGGCTCACTCCAAGACTATCCGCGTTGGGCAATAAACTAATATCAATGTCGGCGCGACCAGAATGCAGATCATCACGAATATTTTTAGTACCAGGAAGTCGGCGTAACTGTTCTTTGATAAACGCCGCGGCCCCTGCCAGTTCATCAACATTGGATGAAGTGAGTGAAATGGAGAACATCGACGATGGCGGCCCAAGAGTAGTATCTAGCGTGACCTTTTTGGCTGCTGGAACTGGACCCATAGCCGCCTGCCATCGTTCTCCTACGAGTTTCGGATCTATCTGCCCACTAACCTCGGGGGTGAGCTCAATCAGCAGGCGAATAGTGTCACCCCACATGAACGAGAGTTGATTGGCAATTAAGCGGTCTGTCACAATACTTTCTTGAACAACCGCATCGTCAGCAAGCTGATCAGCGGCGCGCTCTGCACGCTTCATGATATCCAGCTTCGCTTCTTTTGAGTGACCGTCGGGCATGGTTAAGCGCATGGAAATAAAGTCTGATGCCACATCTGGCATTTGTACTTGTTTGACATAGCCCGCTCCAACCAAGGTTAGCGACAGAGTTAATGCCAAGAAGAATAACGTTAGTGTTAGGTAGTGCCAGTGCAATGCTTTTTGTAATAGGGGGCGAAACACATTTTTAGCAAAACGAGTTAGACCGTTGGCGCATGCCATTCGAGCTTTTAATAATTGGGTACCAAACTGCGATGTTGGCGGCTTACTAGGTTTCATTTGAGCAAGGTGAGAGGGCAGTATCCAAAGAGATTCAATCAGCGAAAAGCTCAGCGCGACGATAGTTACGGCCGGAATCGCCCAGAGAAACTTTGCCCATAGTCCAGGTAGAAAAAATATTGGCGAGAAAAAAATCATGGTGCTGAGCACTGCTAAGAATACTGGCTTGGCGACTGCTTGGGTGCCTGCTCGTGCTGCTGAGAGCGGGTCAAGCCCTTCTTCTTGATGCCTAAAAACGCTCTCCCCGACAATAATTGCATCGTCCACAATAATACCCAAAATGAGTAGGAACGAGAACATAGACAGCATGTTTAGGGTCAGACCGACCCCGGGCAAAATCCACAACGCGCCCATATAGGCAACACCAATACCCAATGCCACCCAAAAGGCTAATTGAGGGCTTAAAAATAGCATCAGTACAATAAACACTAACACTAGACCGCCTAGTGCATTTTTGGTTAGCAACGACAAGCGACCGTCAAAGAGCACCGAGAAGTCTCTCCAGGTATCCATTTTCAGCTCATCGGGTAAAAATGACGCGCCGTTGGCGACATAGTCTTTGACGGCCTTGGTTGTGGCCATCACATCTGGATCTTCGCCCACACTGATCGCTAAAAATATCGCCTTTTTACCATTGAATCGGGTAACGGCGTTGCGCTCTTCAAAGGTGTCTTTGACCGTGGCTAAATCACCGATGGTGACCTGAGTGCCGTCATTACCGCTGGTGACCGCTATGCGCTTAAAATCGTCTTCATAGTAGGCTTGCCCTCGGGTTTGAACTTGAATATCACCGCTGTCGGCACGAATGGTTCCAGCGGGTAAGTTAATAGAAGTACGGCGCACTGCACTGACGACGTCATCAAAAGAGATACCGTAGCGGCGCATATCGATTTCAGAAAGCTCGATGTCAACTTGCGGCTGACGAACCCCCCAGACCTCGACAAAATCCACGCCACGCATACCAGCAAGGTCATCACGAATACGTTCGCCATATTCTTTAAGAACACGTTCATCGGCGTCGCCAAATAGGGCAATTCTTATGACTTCTTCACGAACGACAACCTCGGTAACAATAGGCCTTTCGGCATCTTTTGGGAAGGTGATAATAGCGTCGACTCTGCTCTTTATATCATTGAGCATTTTGGTCATTTCATAGTCAGTATCTACCTCAACTGTGACAGAGCCACGTCCTTTACGGGCTTCAGAGGACAGGCTTTTAATACCCTCCAAATTATAAATAGCCTCCTCAATACGCACGACTATCTGTTCTTCAACTTCCTTTGGGCCGGCGCCCGGATAAGGCATGTTGACGGTAATATAATTAACAGAAGTTGATGGGAAGACCTCTTTACCAATACCGTAGGCACCAAAGAAACCACCGATGACAATCAACAGCATCAGTAGGTTTGCAGCTACTGGATTGTTAACGAACCATCTAATAGATGCATTCAAAGGATCGCTTCCTCATTGACGGATTGATTTTTGACCAACCCTTGTTCTTTGGGTGCTACCTTCATACCAGCGATTGCCAAGGGAATGCGGGTAGAAACGATTCGTGTCCCGGGGGTAATGCCAACCGCTGTTACGCTATTTGTACCGGTCTGAACGACGGAGATTGTTTGATAATCAACCTGGTCAAGTTCATTGAGCACCAGAATTTGGTCGCCTTTATAGACCGCGTCCTTGGGTATGGTTATAGCGTTGGTAATGGTTTTTCCAGAGATTTCCGCCTGTACGAAAAGCCCTATATTTAAAGGAGGGCGTTTAACCGAGCTATCCGCTTTAAATGGATTTTGCACTTCCGCCACGGCATAAGTCATTCGACTTTCAATATCAATAGAGGCATCAGTGCGCACAATAGTACCTTGCCATTCATAGGTCTGTTCTCCGACACTATTACGCAATATAACACTGGGGAAATTCGCCTTTTGGTTGTTCTGGTAATTGGTTGGAAGCTCAATCAATGAGGCCTGTCTGTCAGAGAGAGGCAGGCGAACTTCCACCACATTGGTGCTATAAACCTTGGCGATTCGAGCCCCTGGATTCACATACTGCCCAAGATCAGCATAGATTTGACGAATGCGCCCAGGAAAAGGCGCACTAATGGCTGTCCGGCCAAGATCTAACTTGGCTTTCTTTAAGTCAGCTTGCGCAGACTCTAATGCAGCTTCGGCAGAGTTCAACTGTGGCTGCCTGAGAAATAGTGCATTGGCAGTATTGTCTCCAAGCTCTCGCCATTCACGCTTAGCTTGGCGCGAACGACCCTGCTCTAGAGCGACTTGTTCTTGCGCCTTGGCAACTTGCGCCTTGGCGCGGGTGACAGAAAACTCATAGTCTTCAGGTTCGATCTGCAGCAGTTTTTCGTCGGCATTAAAAAATCCACCATTCGCATACTGCGTCGCAACGGCCACAACACGGCCAGCAACCTGCGAAACCAGATCTATTTCTCGTTTGGGAGCAACTGTCCCTTGGCTCAATACGGTCATGGTAAGAGGGGCAGGAACAACAATTAGAATGTCCACTGGAAGTAATGGTCGGCTCGTCCGGGGCTCTCTCTGAGGCTTTGATTTGAGCATGGCGAGAGAAACAATCATTAGCAGACCAAGGCCTAAGACAATGAGTGTTACGATTCCTTTACGGCTGAGCAACGGCATTTCATTTAAACCTTTTTATCGGTCGTACCCTGGCGAAAATAAAGCTCGATTGCGGCACGCATACAAAAATTATCATTCAATACAGGACACAAACGCTTTAACAATTAAAGCGTTGACGCCCTCACTGGATTAGTCATTTTTAATGAAGAGCTATTAGGTTCGTACGCAAAATAGCTTCCATGAGATTACATTAGCTTGTTTGTGTGTCTTTGTGATCGTCTTGCTCAGAAAGATCATTAAATACGTCTTTGTCTAATAGTCCTTCGCTATTGGCGACTACAGCGGTCACCATGCCGTCACCGGATACATTGACGACAGTTCGCATCATATCTAGTAGGCGATCAACACCGATAATCAAGCCGATGCCCTCGACAGGTAAGCCAACTTGCTGCAAGACCATGGCTAAAGTAATTAACCCTACGCCCGGTACCCCGGCAGTGCCGATGGATGCTAATGTGGCGGTAGCAACAACGGCTAGGTACTCGCCCATTGTCAAATCAAGGCCATAGGCCTGAGCAATAAAGACGGTCGCAATACCTTGCATAATTGCGGTGCCATCCATGTTTACTGTTGCTCCTAAAGGAACAGTGAACGAAGCAATTGAATTGTGCGCGCCGACTCTTGTTCGAGCTACATTTAGAGTGATTGGCATCGTTGCATTACTCGATGAGGTGCTAAAAGCGAATAATAATGCTGGGCGCATGTTTTTAAATAGAGTCAGTGGATTTAAGCGGGTAAGTAGAGCAAATATACTGGTATACACAACGCTGGCATGGAGAA
>Ga0209279_10000387_pt1 | contig 29385 bp, 48 predicted proteins | sample CoawatmetaG00DNA_3_FD_187508 | JGI IMG/M metagenome (GOLD analysis project Ga0209279, IMG submission 187508) | Marine microbial communities from the West Antarctic Peninsula - Coastal water metaG006-DNA (SPAdes) (version 2) | ecosystem: Environmental > Aquatic > Marine > Coastal ...
AAGAAGCAATTAATCTTGCACCGTTTAAAATAGAACGCTTCTATGATGGCGCAGAAGTATTCTGGCTGGTCGAACACACCAGCGACAGTATATGTCATGTTTGCGAAACACGGGAAGAAGCCATAGCAGAACGCAATCGCCTGAATAGCAGCTCGGGCCTTGACCAGCTCGGTATCTAGGAAAAAATCATGAAAGAACGAACATCAGCACAAATCATTGATGATCACGGTGAGCTATTCGCTGGGATGCCAAGCGGCAAGATACGCCTCCAAACAGAGGGATATTCCAAGGGTTTCATAATGACCTACAATCCAGATGGCACACTGAAATCAATAGCCTTGCGAAAATATGCAAAGGGTAGTAAGAAGTGGCGTTCCACCATGAGGTGGTAATTTTCAGTGCACTAGTGCACCATTCAATATCTAGGAGAATGCATGAGGACAGGGACGTAACGTCGAAGTCTTGCTATGATCCCTGCGATAGCAAGTATGGCGAAGGAGCAAGGGCGCAACCTATCAGAGTTCTGCGCTGCCAGACACCGATGATAGGCCGGAGAGCAAGCAGACCTGCAACTGCATCAGGCACAGTATGTGTCATAAATCAAAGGCGGTGACTATTTTATTCCATCTTGGAGGTAACAATGGCTCGCAGATTTAAAATGGATATCACATTCGAAGGCGACTTGGATGACATCCCCGGTGCCTTCTTCTTGGTTGATGATTGGGAAGAAGTAGTAGAACAATCATTCATGCGGAACAAGCATTACAATACATCAGTTGAGATAAAGAATGTAACAGTTGATGGCAAACCCAAACCAACTAATAAGGACTGAACCATGCCAAATGATCGAACTATATTAGGCGAAACATTTTCGCTTGAGACTTTCCTGAATAATCTGGAGGATACCATAGAAAATCCTGATGTTGCACATGAGGACATGTCTCAGTATGATGAAATGTTGGACAAGATAGAGAAGGAATGAACAATGAAAACCAATGATCTTAAAAAGGGTGATCGCATCCGGCTTAACAACGGCTGGTATGCCACCATTGAAGACAATAAAAAGGGTGCTGTCCGTATGGCAACCGTAGAAGGATTGTTCACTGAAATGGGTTCAATCTACACCGCCGACATTGATATCTATCTTAAAAATATGGACAACGGCAGCACCAAGAGCATAACTATCGAACACAACCATAATCACGCCAAGGGCAGAGATGCCATGACAGCGTTGTTTGGGAATTAATATAAACAGGAGAATATTGTCATGAAACAAGTCAAAGACACAAACGAAACTATGTGGAATGTCTACGATGTGTTGTATGCTGATCAGTATAATCAAATCTATCCCAACCATGTACAGATAAACATCGGACAGAATGTAGCAGAGCGTGGCATCACACTTCCAGACTATCTTGCGAAAAGGTGGTTAGCCGGTGAGATAAGGATAGCTTTGATATGACTAGTAATGATATGAAGAAGACAATTCTGGGTAACATAAATCGAATACTGGGGGAGTTAAACCAGCAAATTAATATCATCGAAGCACTCGACAACGACTCAGCGTCCAGCGGCTTCCTTGACCTCCACGATCAGATAGATGTCATGACAAGATGTATGGTTTCGTTTGAGGCGGTGCTGGCACGAGCCGTTAATATAATTCCTTTCGAGCAGGAGAAAAATAATGTTTAGATCTATCATAGGTATAGCGTATCTTATTATTAGTTTTCTGGGCTTCATAACCAGTGTATTTAGAATGGAGCTGTTTGAGTATAGTAGTATACTATCAGTTGGCATTTGGAGCATAGCCCTTATATGTGCTTTCACGGGCTGCTATTTTATATTAACCATTAAAGAGAGGGAGCCAAGAAAATGAACTATAGACCCATGTTTGTCTTTGCTAATGGAGAGCGAGCTGGAAACGCACAAGTGTTTGCGACCCATCATGAGGCGCTGAAGAGCGCCGCTGATCGCTTTCGGTCATGGACTATGCCAACAAGTTACGATGTAGATGAGACCACCGAACCGGTAACCTATTCTTGGACTTCAGAAGGTGGCGATGTACGTACAAAGTCTATCTAACTTAACCCAATTTGGAAATACTGGAGGTCAAACATGACAACTTTAAGTGCCGAGCATACGGCAGTCCTAAATCAAACAACACTGTTTCGAAAGAGTGTCTTTGATCCGGCTGATTATCCGTACAAGTTTATCAAGCCCGATACCGGGAGTAAACTAGGCAAGAAAGTTCGCAAAGGTAAATGGAAAGGTATGAGGTTTTATACTTTGACGCTGGAGGAACGAGCAACCTGTGATTCAGCTTGTGAGCATTGGCTTGATTGTTTCGGCAACAATATGCCATTCGCTCATAGGTTTAGGGCAACCAGCAGCCTTACAAGTAAGATGGAACCCAACCTAGATGAGCTTGATTTAAAACATCCTAATGGATATGTAGTTCGACTTCATATTCTGGGAGATTTCTTCAGTGTTCCCTATGTTAAATGGTGGGGCAGACAACTAGCCAAGAGATCGTCTTTAAATATATATGGTTACAGTCGGCACCATCCCTTCAAACCTATAGGCAGAGCTATCCTAGCTCTTAGAGAGAAGTATCCTGATAGGTTTGAGGTACGGTTTAGTAACCTCCCATCTGATAATATGTCTGCTAACTCTGAGCATGTATCGGATGAGGGTATTATATGTCCAGAACAAACCGGAAAGGTTGATAGTTGTGGTAGTTGTTGTCTTTGTTGGGCCTCCAAGAAACCGATAATATTTTTGGATCACTAGCCCACCCCACCCCAAGTAAAGGATAGAACTATGTTCAAGCTAAATAAAAGCCAAGTCGTTAATGAAATCTATGCTATTCCACCAACAGATGAAGCATACTTTGAACTTGGCAAGATAGTTGGGAATAGAAATGTTAAACCTCTGAATGCTCTCCGTATCATGTACAGTATGCAAAAAAGAAATTTTCTGAACTGTATTCCTATTATCATAGATATAAAGGGGCGCATAATTGATGGTCAACATCGCTACGCAGCAGCAACCATGTTGGGTATTACAATTTATGTTGTCATGGTTGAGGACGATGACGTTGGTAGCATTGCGATAGCATTAAATACTAACAAAAGTAATTGGAACCTTGCTAACTTTGCTCATTACTGGGCAGAGCAGGAAGGTGATCCCAAGACAGCTGAGATATATCAGACCTATCTTGAGTATTACGAGGCAAATAATAGTACACATGGCGTTCTTATTGCGATCTTCAATGGCGAAACTACCAGACACTTCTCTACCGCTGATGGTGGCAATAAAGAATTTAAGGAAGGTCGTCTGCCATTTGGCCCACTAAATCGGAACCACATCGAAGATACATTATCCAAACTTCGTAGACTTAAACACGCCTCTCTATACCGTCCGATTACTCGTACCACATTCCGCAAGCAACAGTTCCAAGAAGCTTTACTTCAGGCTTTTGCAGTGAAGTGTTTTAACTTTGAGAAGTTTCTTGATAACTTGTGCCACACTCGACACCAGTTTAATATGCTGGCTAAACGTGCGGATATGTATAACGAAATCATGCGTATCAAGGATAAATAAAGGAGAATAAAAATGAGTCACACAGGAAACGATGAGCTGAAAGAAAATCTATTTGAGCATCACTATAATCTTCTGGTAAACTCAGGCTGGCACAAGAACGCTTGCGAAACTATTAGAGAAGCTCGTGAGAGAGCTGATAATGAGTGGGCCGAACGAAGTTGACCTGCTGATCTGAGTATGCTATACTACACACAAGGAGAAAAATAATGGCTATTCCAAACCCGCCGGAAACTACGCTAACTCGGATGACTGACATGGAGCTTGATGTTTTCGAAAAGGCAAGTGTTCATTATGAGGGGAAAAATAATAAAAGAGATGCGTGTTTAAGTCTACGAAGTAAAAACGCACTCAAATTTCTGAAGCGTGACCATATTGTTATCGAATTCTGGGAAGATTACTTCTCTGGAAAACCTATATATACGATAACCAAAGGGTACGTAACGATCAGCGTGGGAATGACCGGAATATATTAAAGGAGACTGACATGGAGCTTGATGTTTTAGAGAGGGCATGGAATCATTATGAGGAGAAACATAATAAAAAAGGAGTACCTTGGCGAGCATATGAATATAATCAAGATCGCCTTATGGAATTCTGGGAAGATTATTTCTCTGGAAAACCTCTATATACAACAGGAGTTCAGGAAATGATTGAGCGTGAGGAATGTGAATGCGTGGATGATGGTGATGACTGTCCCATACCAAACCCATCGTGCCCGCTGCACAACTGAATAAGGAGATTGCAATGATAATGTCTAAGCATGAGTGGTCAGAAAATGAACAACGGTTCTATGACGTTATGCCAGCTTGGTGGTGGCGTCTGGAGGATAGGGATAAACATTATGAATCCTATGTTAAAGCCCAGAAAGACAGGACAGAGAGATGCGAAAAAGAAAGAACGTCACAGTGGGGCGCTCCCACCATAGACATGGAGTAGTTCCCAGAAACCCCCATGCAAGTAGTCTTAGCAAAGCACAGTATAGGAAAAGAATTGTTCCCTCCAAGAAGAGAGATATTAAACCGGAGATAGGTAATGAATATGATTGAAACAATAAAAGACAATGCGGAGAAGATGATCCACAATGAACTGACTCTTCTTCTTAAAGAAAGTAAGAACGGTGAGACTCTTGATGTTATATGCGGTGCCTTGGAAGCTGTCTTTAAACTTGCTTATACTACTGCACCACAAGATATTCTTGCTGTGAATGTAATTTTAGGTTCTCTATACCTTGCAACCAACGAGCAAATCGAGGAACTTTCTAATGAAGGGTAGACACAATGTATGCACCTAATTTTAGTACGGCATTGGACGTTCAAAAGTTTCTGAAGAGTAACTCAGGTAGTTGGTATCGTCCTATGGTGGAGGAATATATAGAGTTATGTTCTATTAGAAACGATGAGGAGTTGTCTGTGGAAGAACTTAATGGTTGGATAGAGTATGAGATGCAAACACTTACGAAGGGATATGAAGAATGGCTATCGATAAATTAACTGAGGAGGTCCACCGTATCATGGCTGATGGGAAGCGTTCCCAAGTTCACGGTTGGACTATGCGTGGTATAGTAAATAAAATTACAGCCGCTTTCCGAGAAGAAGCTGGAATAAAAGCCAAGAAGTATATCATTAAACTGTGTGGCTACGGCCCAACTTCAAAGGAGACTAAAGATGTTTGATCATGATGTTATTAACTTTCAAGTGAGTAAGGTTCCTCTCTATGTTAAGGATGATTCCGCTGAGGGCTTCTACCTCGGCTATGAAGAGGTTGTTAACAGCGTAGGTGTTGGTATCCAACGAGACAACGGAGAAATGCTGGGTATTGTTTCTGATGGCTATGAAGTTGTTCAGTACAACGACATCGTAGAACAAGTCGAGGAAGCATTAAGTAAATCTGGTATTGATACGACCGATGCAAACTTTGATACTAATGTATACAGTGGTGGATCACAACTTGAACTTCGTGCCCGCTTCCCAGCTCACAGTCAAACCATAGATGGTGGAAAGGACAGCGTCATACCTGAGTTTTGTTTTCGTACCAGCCACAATAGAACGTGGGCAAACAATGGAATGATGGGACTTTGGAGGAACATGTGTTATAATACTCTGGTAAGCGGAGATAAGCTTGCTTATATATATGGTCGCCACACAAAGAACTTTAATGTCCCGGTCTTTGCTGCAAAGATCAAAGGAGCTGCGGAGTATATAGCCTCTGATGGTATGGATAAGATGAGGACATGGTATCAAACACCTGTGCGAAGAGAGCAAGCCGTCGATCTCTTTACCAAGACACTTGCATCTCGAATGGACAATGTGAAACGTAAGAAGGTAGCTAATAAAGTTATGTTATCCAGCCTGATGAAAACCTTTGACGAAGAAAACCGACACATACTGGGTCGAGGAGCTTATGAAAGATATGCTCATAGAGATGCTGGTACACTCTGGACAGCCTATCAAGCTGCCACATCGTGGTCAACTCATACAGACAAGCCCAATACAAAAGTATTTAGAGAAGATCGGGTGCGGAAGATGTTGGCCTCGGATGCATGGCAGGAACTGGCAGCATAAATAACTAGGGGGTGGGTTCGCTCACCCCTCTTAACCTCAAGAGGTAAGAAATGAGCAAGACAAAGTCTTGGATTATGGATATGGAAGACACAGTAGACATTGCAGTCGAGTCTGGGTGTTCCTGTATTGAGGATGTAATTACATATTGTAATCAACATTATCTCGGCCATTACGATAAAAGTTATGTGAAAAAATATTACGAGGCCGGGCTATGGAAGTAACCCTTATTGATCATATGGGTAGTGACCTATCGGTGGTTAACGCCGCCAGGGTATCCTTTGCGAAAGTGCATGAGAAATTTAAAACTGAGGCCGATACTAAACTCATTCACTACTTAGCAAAGCATAAGCATTGGAGTCCTTTCGGACATGCCTCTCTCCAGTTTCATATTCGTGCCCCTGTTTTCGTGGCCCGGCAACTTGTAAAACATCAAGTTGGTTTAACTTGGAATGAGGTATCTCGTAGATATGTGGACACTAAGCCAGAGTTTTATACACCAAAAGTTTGGCGAGGTGTTGCCCAAGATAAGAAACAGGGTTCGTCTGACATAAAGATTAACATTAATCCAGATCATGGCGGTGGTCCTATGATGGTGGACGATTACCAGCAAGTTCTTCGTTCTGCGAAGTGGACCTATGAACAGCTATTAAAGAATGGGGTCTGTCCTGAACAAGCCCGCATGGTTCTACCACAATCTATGATGACAGAGTGGTACTGGAGTGGCACACTATACGCATTTGCAAGAGTGTGTAACTTGCGATGTAAGTGTGACGCCCAGAAAGAAACACAAGATATAGGATGGGGTATCGACAAGTATGCTCGGGATATGTTTCCCATTTCTTGGACTGCCTTACGGGATATCTAATAACACACTACAATAGGAGGGATAGATGTCTTATATAATTATTCAGTTCGATCTTCTCGGGCGCTTTGAGGAGATGGACGCAATGATAAACGAGGAGGGGAGTGCATTAAAAACTTTTCAGACTGAGGAGGACGCCCAACTTTTCTTGTATCGTCACGGCCTGGAGGGTTTTAAAAGTGGTTTCCCTCATCAGATACGGGTAGCCCGACTTCACTAGTCCAAAGGTTTGTGGCCATGCGTACTATGCGGCTGGTAAACACAATGCGAGACTAGGAGGGTATTCAATCGGATGAACGAGACGACACATATACATATTTATAGAAATGGCTGTATAATGATTGATAAAGACCATATAATCGCTAATCTAAGAGAAGTATTCGATCCCGAAATCAGTATCAATATATATGATTTGGGCCTTATCTATGATATAGATATAGATCAAGAAAACAAATGGGTTACGGTAACACACACATTGACCAGCGCATTTTGCTCATTTGCAGATATAATAGTTCAAAACATATCAGATGCAGTCTATAAAAACCAAGAAATTAATCATGTAGAAGTGATCACTACATTTGATCCGCCATTTACAATGGAAAGTGTGCCTGAAACAACAAAAATGATGATGGGCTGGTAATAAACATTTAGAAGAGCTGGAAGACAGGTTTTGCTTGACACCTTAAAGAAAAGGTGGTAGTATACAAACAACAAGGAGATAGTCGATGATGGGAAGGAAGCAGAAGCTGAAAGGCGGGGATGAGTACGATGTGGTGGGCGGCTGGCGCAGGTGGTATTGTTATCTGCAACGGGCTGGATCTGTCAAGTCCATCAAGAAGAAAATGAACAAGCGAGATCGCCACGATGCCAAGCTCAAGTTGCACACACGGGAAGACACATGAAGAAAGCATTAATACAGAACGAATTTAATTTAGGGCTTCCAGCAAAAAGGACATCATATGTTTGTTAAAGACAACGTAACCTATTTAAATGAGTACCAAAACAAACACAAGATACCTTCAACAACAAGGGGTTTAAAGGATATGGAAATGGTTAGAATTAATTCTGTGTTAACTTCAGGGCTGCAATTACCAACAGACATAGCACTGAAGAAGAACAGCTTCTTCATAATAGAATTCAACGATTGTTTTGTTATACGGCGGCGTGGCTTTCATAACGAAGGAAAGTAATATGAGAATGGAAGGGGTTAGCCTTAATGCAGATCAATTTTCTGGCGAATTAAGAGTTTTGCGTAAGCAAGTAAGTCAGCTTAAACATATTGTGGATACACAAAATATAACAATTAAGAGACTCAGGGAAGAGTTGGCCGACGTTAAGCAGGATCGAAGCAACATCCTGTTGTGCTGGGCAGAACTCGACCCTCCCCCCAAGAAAGGCACCCGTAAAAATATTGAGAACGATAATGACATTGATATATAATATTCAAGACTATCTCACACAGAGGGACGATGAACTCAGACTATCTCATGGGTGTTCTAAGTGGGGCTGGAATCTTATGAAAGAATGCGGCTATGATGTTTCAGATAGTGAGGACATAGCTCAGTTCTTTAGGGATCTGGAGGAAGACGATGCCTAAGAATCTCTGGGAGAAGGAGCGGTCAGCGGTCTTCCGTAACACGTTGGGCCTTTTCCTTGCGGAGGGCTACAATAAAAAGGAAGCCAAGAGACTGGCCCGTAGAGAGGTTGAGGAGATTATGCTAGATAAGGATGATTTCATAAATGATATATGGGATGATCAATTCGATGACTGTTAATCCTTGGAGATTAATGTTAAGGAAACGTCATGGTGACATGGTTATTAAAAATTTTAAAACGAGGAGGGAAGCACAAGAAGAAATTAAAAACAGAAGCTCAGTCATTTTACATCTTGGAAGCAACCCTGAGGAAATTTATTATGTTGAAAGAGCAAGAAGGAAAAGGTATTCTTCTAGAGATTTACAAAGTAGATAATAGTAGAGGATTTCAACTATCCTTTGGTGACAAGTGGGTCACTATGGAAAAGATAGATAAGGTAGAGGCTCTAGTCTCCATTGAAAAGGATATAGCCGAGATGCGGCGTGAAATCTGTCAAGAAATGTTTGACTTTAGTAAAGGAAGGTTCTAAAATGCAAACAGAAAAAGCAAATATGGGGCCATGTACTAAGTGTAATTCTTCTGATGCCCTTGCTACCTACTCAGATCATACATGGTGTTATAGTTGTCAAACTTACGGAAGTATCGGAGATGAAATTGAAACTGAACGTAAGGTAATTCCAATGAACAGAGGGCACAAGCGTACATTTAAAACAGCAGACATTACTGACCGAAAAATTACAGCCGAAACATGTAAGAAGTATGGGGTCACTGTGGCTTTTGATGGTCAGGTTATTGTTGAACACAAGTATGATTACTATGATAAGGATGGAACGTATAAAGCAAGCAAGTACCGAAGCACTAAAGTTAAAGACTTCTGGTCTGAAGGACCATTAAGTGAGTGCGGTCTGTTTGGGCAGCAAATCTTTGGTCAGTCACAAAAGTATATCACTGTATGTGAGGGCGAGCTTGATGCAATGAGCGCCTTCCAACTTACAGGATCTAAATACCCCTCCGTATCTGTTAAAAATGGGGCTGGGGCGGCTCTGAAGAATTGCAAGCAGTCACTCGACTATCTGAATAAGTTTGGTACAGTGGTTCTTTGTTTTGATAATGATGCCCAAGGCACTGCCGCCAGTATAGAGGTAGCTCAATTATTCGAACCCAATAAATGCAAGATTATGTATCTTGAAATGAAAGACGCCAATGAGTATTTGAAGACGGGTCAGTCCGAAAAGTTTGTACGATCATGGTGGGGCGCAAGAGAATATACCCCCGCTGGAATTATCAACCTGGCAGACTTGGGAGATAGTCTGTATGACGAAACGTACCATGAGACTTGTTCCTATCCTTGGGATAAACTAAACGAGAAGACCTACGGTATGCGTACCGGAGAGCTGGTCACCTTCACTTCTGGTGCTGGTATGGGTAAGAGCAGTGTCATGCGTGAACTAATGCATCATATTATGGGAAGTACCTCAGACAATATTGGGCTACTTGCTCTGGAAGAGAGTACACGCAACACAACATTTAATATCATGAGCGTTGAGGCCGGTGCCAGATTATATATAAAAGAAATACGAGATCAGTACACCCCGGAACAATTGAGGGAGTGGCAAGCCAAGACAGTAGGTAACAGAAGGTTCTTTGCCTTTGATCACTTTGGAAGTATAGGCAATAACGAGATCCTTGATCGTGTACGCTATATGGCAAAGGCTCTGGATTGTAAATGGATTTTTCTGGATCACTTGTCTATCCTGGTGTCAGGACAGGAAGACTTTGGAGATGAGCGTAAGTCTATTGATGTATTGATGACCAAGCTGCGTTCTCTGGTTGAGGAGACTGGGATAGCCTTGCTACTTGTCAGCCACCTTCGCAGACCGGGAGGTGATCGGGGACACGAGGAGGGGAGGGAGGTGTCGCTCTCGCATCTGCGTGGCTCTGCCAGCATAGCGCATCTAAGTGATAGTGTCATAGCTCTGGAGCGCAACCAGCAAGCAGAGGATGAGGTGGAAGCCAACACAACCACCGTTCGTATCCTGAAGAATAGATACACTGGAGACACAGGTGTTGCTTGCCACTTGCATTACGATAAAGAAACTGGTAGAATGACACAGATAGATAACCCATTTCTGGAGGATGAAGAATGATTATAGAAATAGGTGGTAGACATGTGTGTAATTTGTGTGGTTACGAGTGGTCTGCTATGTTAGGAGATGATGAAATTCCAACTCAGCACCATTGCGAGGATGGGCATCTGGGCTGTGATGGCTGGCCTAATTGTGATACGGAGCCTGACCTCTGTTCTTACAATGGCCATCGGTCCCAATTTGTGGGTCACAAAGATTAAAGAACTTCGAAAGGAAATAATTCGCATGTTGAAAAAGAATGACGGAGAAATGAAAGTAGATGAGGTATGCGATATATTAGGAATCGTTCCATATGATATTCCTTGGGGACACAACATAGGATGGGCCAAATGTTTACAACCAAATCAAAAGTATCATCTCATATTATCTGGAAATCGCAAAGATTAAAGGAAGGAAGTAATGACAGTTAGAAAACCATTCGATAAAGCACTCTACGATGTGGCCGACACCAAAGCTAAGAAGCATATGGTGGACTGGCTTAATTTCCACAATGACTATTGCTTCTTGGATGATCGCATCTATAACATCTCTACGAACGAGACATATTACTTTGATATTGTCTGCACTGTAGATGATGCCAATCCAAGATTGCTCTATGAAGTAGAGATTAAATATTCTTGGAAAGGAGATTGGCCTGACTCTTGGAAAGAGATACGTATTCCTGAGAGGAAGAGAAGGCTTCTTGATAAATGGAAAGAGGAATGCCCCGATGATATATTAACCTTCGTTGTATTCAGAGATGATTGCAAGAAGGCTTGGCACATAGATGGCGCTACCCTTCTTGAATGTGAAGTAAGAGAAGCTCCTAACCGCAACATAAGAAAGGGAGAGAAGTTCTTTCACATTCCCACCAACGATGCATACCTAATGGATATGACCTATGAAGAGAATTAAAAACCTTTTGGGTACCTTTTTTGGGTACCTTTTTTGGGTACCTTTGAGGCAAAGTCATGAAAGCAGTTATTGATATAGAGACAGACAGCTTGGATGCAACAAAGATACATTGTATCGTAGCTCGACATTACGGAACAGGAGAAACAAGACAATGGATTGGCGACGAATGTAATCAGTTTGGCAGTTGGTCCCGAAAGATAGATCAGTTTATAATGCACAACGGTCTTAGCTTCGATGGGCCTGTTCTTAATCGACTGGTTGATGCCAAGATAGAACCTACTAAAATTAGGGATACATTAATTGAATCCCAACTGTATAACCCTGTTCGAGACGGGGGACATTCTCTAGCAGCATGGGGCGAGAGACTTAACTATGTCAAGGGTGAGTTCACTGAGTTTAATCAGTACAGTAAGGAGATGTTGAATTACTGTCTGCGTGACACTGAGATTACCCGGAAGCTTGGTATCAGTCTTGAAGAAGAGGGAAGAACCTTTAACCCTCAAGCATATAATCTGGAGCGTCAGATAAGAATAATAATAGATAAACAACAAGAGAATGGCTTTGCCTTTAATCTTATGGAGGGGCAGCTTCTCTTGGCTAGGTTGGAGGACGAACAACGCCAGCTTGAATCTCAAGCCAATGCAATGTTTGAACCCATAGAAGTTCAGTTAAAAACCAAGGTTAAACACATCCCATTTAATATTGCCAGTAGAAAACAGATTGCTGAACGCTTGGTAGAGAAGGGGTGGAAGCCCAAGAAGTATACAGATAAGGGTAATGTTATCATTAATGAGGAGGTTCTCTCTAAGATTTCGGGGATGCCCGAAGCTCAAATGTTCAGTAGATACTTTCTATTACAAAAACGTACTGGCCTTCTTAAGGCATGGATACAGGAGTGTCAGGAGGATGGTCGGGTCCACGGTAAGGTTCTTACTCTTCGAACTATTACGGGGCGTATGGCGCACCACAAGCCTAACATGGCCCAAGTCCCAGCAGTGTATAGTCCTTACGGCAAGGAGTGTCGATCCCTCTGGACAGTATCAAACCCGGAGACACACAAGCTGGTGGGCACCGATGCGAGTGGACTAGAGCTTCGATGTCTGGCACACTATCTGGATAATGAAAGCTTTACAAAAGAAGTTCTTACAGGAGATATACATACAGCTAATCAGAAGGCGGCTGGTCTTAAAACAAGAGATCAGGCAAAGACTTTTATCTATGCCTTTCTCTACGGAGCGGGGCCAGCTAAGATAGGAAAGATAGTCGGAGGTTCTTCTCAGGCGGGGCGTTCATTAATAGAAAAATTTCTAAAGAATATTCCAGCCCTGAAGGCACTCCGAACTAACGTACAGGAAGCAGCCAAGAGCGGTCTAATCAAGGGCTTGGATGGCCGAAGACTACATATTAGATCAGAACATGCTGCTTTAAATACTCTTATTCAGGGAGCTGGGGCGGTTGTTTGTAAACAATGGCTCGTAGAAATGGATAAGAGAATAAAAAGATCGGGACTGGACGCTAAGTTAGTAGCATCAGTCCACGATGAGTATCAGTTTGAGGTGGCCAATCCTGACATTAAACCCTTCACTGAGATAACTAGAGAGGCCATTCAATCCACAGAAAAGATATTGAACCTCAATTGTATGCTCGACTCCAATTTTAAAGTTGGAAATAATTGGTCCGAGACGCATTAAAGTTCTTGACTCTTGGATAGGGGCATGGTATAATTCACTCGTTGCTTAGTTAGTAGTACCTAATCAAGATCTGTGGTAGTACGAAGTAGTACCATAGAGCGTAGATTAGTTTGGGGATGGTCCCCATTCGTGGCTGCAAGGGTGCAGTGTTTTAAAGGAGAACAGAATGAACGATCCAATTTATATTACCGGCAAGTGCCACTACGCATCAATCACCGAGCCGAACACTAAGTTTGAACCGGTTTGGTCTATTCAGGTTGAGGTTGATGATAACAACCGATCTGTTATCGAAGGAGCCAATCTTCCCATTAACAACAAAGGCGATGACCGGGGGGATTTTGTTACCATTAAGCGTAAAGTTTTACGTGCTGATGGTAGTCAACGTGCCGCTCCCTTTATAAAAGACTCTCAGAATAATACTTGGAATGGTAAGCTGATTGCCAATGGTAGCACAGTAAATGTTAAGGCCGTTCCTTACAATTGGAACTACGCTGGTAAATCAGGAGTTTCTGCTGACTTGTCGGCAGTACAGGTGGTGGACTTCATTGAGTACACCAGAGATAACGAAGACTTTAAACCAGTAGAAGGAGGCTATGTGCAAGAAGAGGCAGTGCCCTTTTAATAACTAGAAAGGAGAGGGGTGTCACTTTGATTTTCATTGTGGCACCCCCTTATTCTCATGAAACAGATTGAAACATTAGTTGAAGATATCTATAATCTTTTTACCCTTGCTCCTATTGACATGGATGAAGAGGAAGTAGACAAGCATATAGATACTTTTGGTGATATGCTCAAGGTTCACATCAAAGAATTCTTATATGAGAAACCTAGAGATCGTGCCAACCTCCGACTATCTGCTATTGGTAAACCAAACAGGCAGCTCTGGTACGACCTCAACAAACCCCTGACCGATGTTCAGCTTCAGCCCTCTACTAAGATAAAGTTTTTATACGGATATATCTTGGAAGAGCTACTCCTTCTTTGTGCCTCTGTCTCGGGTCACAAGGTTACCGATCAACAAAAAGAAGTTGAAGTGGAAGGGGTAGTGGGGCATCAGGATGCTATGATTGATGGTGTTCTGGTTGACTGTAAGTCTGCCAGTGGTCCTGGCTTTAACAAGTTCAAGCACAATAAACTTAATGAGGACGATCCATTTGGATATATTCCTCAGATATCAGCCTATGCTCATGCTAATGGGGTTAACCGAGCGGCCTTTCTGGCTATAAATAAATCTACAGGAGAAATATGTCTGACGCACGTACATCAAATGGAGATGATCAATGTTAAACAGAGGGTGGATTATCTTAAAGAGATGGTTACAGATAGCCGAATTCCTGATCAGTGTTATCCTAGTGTGCCTGATGGGAAGTCTGGTAATCATAGGCTTTCTGTTGGTTGTGTTTACTGTGGCCACAAATCAGAGTGTTGGAAGGATGCTAACCAGGGGAGGGGTCTTCGTGTATTCCAGTATGCAGGGGGCAAAAGATTTCTTACACAAGTTGGGAAAGAGCCTGACGTAAAAGAAGTGATGGACTGGTAATGCACTGGAAGTATGCCGAAGAACTGGACACCAAGAATAATTTTGGATTTGTTTATATTATAACTCGAAAGAAAACTAAGAGAGCTTACATAGGATGTAAGCAATACTTTGTTAAGAAAAACAAAAAGAAAGTTGAGTCGGACTGGAGGGTATATACCGGATCAAGTAAAACTCTGAACGAAGAAATTAAAGAACTAGGAAAGAGCCAATTCCACTTTGAGATTATTGGAGAGTACAAAAATAAAAGAAGCCTGAGATATTACGAATGTTATTACCAATTTATTAATCATGTGTTAACTGCAAAACTAGAGGGAATAGGCGACCCTGCTTATTATAATAATTATATAGGTGGTAAGTTTTATAGGCCTGTTCAGGAACCAGTTGAATAACAGTATAGATTTTGAATCTCTTTGTAGTGTGACTCGGAAAGATCCTATTAGGAGTCTGTATCTAGCAGTAATTCTACAGGCTATCATTGATCTTATTAAGCCTGAAGTTATTCAAGAGAGTAGTAACATAAAACTACAAAGAGATCAGGCCCATGCTTGGGTCTTTTCTTCTATTGGTGTGACATGTGAAAATTTTGAGGACACTTGTACACTTGCAGGGCTTGAGCCGGGGATGGTTCGAACCTTTACATTTAATGTTATTAAATCAGGAGATATAGATGAAGTCAGAAGAAAAATTAACATCATCTTATGATACTGGTTCTCCCCATAAGGGGAGTTCTGAGGTAGAGAGTGACCAATCGAATAGGGAAGGAACATATAATTACTACCTTCGAAGAATGAAAGAGGATCATGCTACGAACAAACAAGTAGGAGGGCAGCACTATAAAGATTGTGTTATTCAGCCAGTAGAATATATATTTCAGAATAGCCTTGACTATCTTGAGGGGAATGTGATAAAGTATATTACCCGACATCGAAAAAAGGGAGAAGGGAAAAAGGATGTGGAAAAGGCTATTCACTACGCTCAACTAATCCTCGAACTCCGTTATAATGAATAGGTGAAATAGTGTTTAAATCAAATCGCAATCCACAGTTCCGATCCAAGTTCAGTGAAGATATTTTTAACACAAAGTATTTTCACGAGGGAGCTGAAACCTTTCATGAGCTTTCCTGCACACTGGTTAATGATGTTTGTCAAGACCATCTTACTACAGATGAGAAGGCGGAACTGATAGATCATATCTCCAATCTGCGCTTCATACCCGGAGGTAGATACCTCTATTATGCTGGGCGTGACAAGAAGTTCTTTAATAACTGCTACCTTCTTAAAGCAGAGGAAGACAATCGAGAGGATTGGGCCAAGCTTAGTTGGGAGGCCGAGTCTTGTCTGATGACGGGTGGGGGTATAGGGGTAGACTATTCTGTCTATAGACAAGAAGGAGAGTTTTTAAAAGGAACTGGGGGTGTTAGCAGTGGTCCCCTTCCTAAGATGCAAATGATTAATGAGATAGGTCGCCACGTAATGCAGGGAGGTTCAAGAAGGTCAGCTATTTATGCCAGCCTGAACTGGAAGCATCCCGACATTGAGAAATTTCTAGTGTCAAAGAACTGGTTTGACATTCCAGTTGGGACTACGGGGCAAACAATATTTGATATAAGACAAGATGACTTTAATTTTCCAGCTCCTTTAGATATGACTAACATCTCTGTCAACTATGATACTAACTGGTTGCTCAATTACTGGGAGACTGGAGAGGTGGGGAGTATATTTAAAACTAATGTACGCCAAGCTTTACAGACAGCTGAACCAGGATTCTCGTTTAACTTTTTTGAGAAGGAGAATGAGACGCTGCGGAATGCCTGTACGGAAGTTACTTCTGAAGATGACTCCGATGTGTGTAATCTCGGGAGTCTTAATTTCGCTCGAATTGATGACCTTAATCAGTTACGAGGGGTTGTCTCATTAGCAACCAAGTTCCTCTTATGTGGTACGCTCCGAGCGCAACTTCCTTACGATAAGGTATATAAAGTTCGAGATAAAAATAGACGCTTGGGTTTAGGTCTTATGGGTTTACATGAGTGGCTTATTCAGAGGGGAGGGAGATATGAGACTACTCCCGAATTACACAGGTGGTTGAAAGTCTATGAGGCTGAGTCGAATACAATAGCCAGAGACTTCTCTGATAAGCTTTCTATATCACGCCCCGTGGCAGTTCGAGCTGTAGCTCCTACTGGCACTATTGGAATTCTGGGTGGTACTTCAACGGGAATAGAACCCATCTTTGCTGTAGCTTATAAAAGAAGGTATCTTAAAAACAAACGATGGCATTATCAGTATGTGGTGGATAGTGCTGCCCAAGAGATGATTGAGCTTTACGACACTAAACCAGACCAAATTGAGTCAGCTCTAGATCTTGCAAAGGATTATGAGAGGCGTCTCAGCTTTCAAGCTAATGTGCAAGAGTATGTAGACATGGCCATATCCAGCACCATCAATCTACCCAAGTGGGGCACAGAAAATAATAATGAAGACGGCGTGGACAGCTTTACTCAGACGTTAGCAAAGTATGCTCATCGCCTTCGTGGCTTTACCTGTTTTCCCGATGGCTGTCGAGGAGGACAGCCCCTCACCCCTCTTCCCTATCAGGAAGCTCTGGAAAAACTAGGGGAGGAGTTTGAAGACAACATACAAGTTCACGACATTTGCGATATTAGTGGTAGTGGTGGCGTTTGTGGAGTTTAATTTTTAATAAAAAGTTCTTGACAAATAGAACTTTGTGTAGTATAATATATGTATGGTGCCAAGCATGGGCCATTAATATCAACTTGCTTTAAGGAGAATGATATGACCAGACAAATGTTGACAAGTAACCATCCGTTCTTTTCCAATTTTCCTAATTTGGTTATAGGACACGACAGGCTCTTTAAAGAGATGTTAAGAATGGTTGATGATGTAGCCTATCCTAGTTTACAAAATACAGCCAACTATCCTCCGCACAATCTTTACCAGGAGGAAGATGGTAAATATGTAATTGAACTTGCTGTTGCTGGCTTTGAAAGTAATGAACTTGAGGTCAGGACAGAAGATGGTAGGCTCTTCATAAGTGGAGAGAAGAAAACAGAAGGATCGGATGAAAAGACTATTCATAAAGGAATTGCACAACGCCCCTTTGAAAAGTCTTTTCATTTAGCAGAGAATATTATCATAGATTCCACACGTTTTCTGAATGGGATTATAACTATTTGGCTAGAGCAGGTCTTGCCGGAAGAAAAAAAGCGGAAACTCTACAGTCTATAATAAACTTGATATAAGCATGGAGATGCAAGAAGTAACATGAAGAAACAACCCAACACAGTTTATATAGGCTATGATCCTAAGGAGGATATAGCTTATGAAGTTTTAAAATTCACCATCGAAAGGATAGCCGTTGAGAATGTACGAATTGTTGTTATCCGCCGTGATGTTGTTGAGCGTATGGGAATATATAAAAGAGAGTATGATATAGTTGATGGGCAACACATAGATAAAATTGATGGTCGTCCCTTCTCCAGTGAGTTTAGCTTTACTAGGTTCCTTGTCCCGGCCCTGAATATGTATCAAGGTTGGGCTTTATATATGGACTGTGATATGTATCTACGAACAGATATTAATGAGCTGTTCGAGGAATATAGTATGGATTATTATCCGCTCTATTGCGTTAAGCACAAATATTTTCCTGATGCTGGCCTGAAAATGGATGGCCGCAAGCAGGAAAACTATCGAAGGAAGAATTGGTCGAGCTTTATTTTATGGAATTGTGGCCACCCCCTTAATCAAAAGCTTACTGTTGCTGATATCAGTACCAGATCGGGAAGATGGCTACATGGATTTGAGTGGCTACCAGATAAGGAGGCAGACATTGGCTCTATTCATGAGGAGTGGAACTGGTTGGACAACCACTCTTCTGAAGAAATCGAGGCTAAGAATGTACACTTCACAACTGGTGGCCCCTGGTTCCGAGACTGGAAATGTGGGCGAGCTATTGATGCTCAATATGCAGTAGAGTGGAATGGAGACTACACCTATCTAGCAGGACTTGGAAAAGTAAAACCCTATGAAATATAAAGTAGTAACATGCTTTAATGAAGACGAACTAAAATATAATGGTTCCAGACTTTTAGAGCAATTCAAGAGCAATTGGCAACCAAGTATTGAGTTCCATTGTTATTATCATAACATGGATATCTCCAATTACTCATTGCCCAAAGCAAAGAATATTAAATATCATAATCTATCCAATGTGAAAGAGTATACGACATTTATAGAGGAGAATAAAGCGCACGATGGGACCGAAGGGGGCGCTGTTGCTTATACCAAGCTTCTTGATGGGATCGGGACAGCTTCCAAAGTATTTTCAATAAGTGAGTGTGCCTTTAACAATAAAGACTGCTGGCTTATCTGGATAGATCCCCTTTGTCTTAACCTGAAAGACATACACTCTACAACTTTGGATCAGTACTTTCCAGGTAAGGAAAGTACTATAGACTTTATATCTGTCCCTGAGAGCGACCACCTTCTGGCATTTAATATTGGTAGGCAAACCAGCGTTGATTTGCTGGGGGATTGGCGTGGCGCTTATATATCAGGAGAATATATGAATTATCGAGAATGGGGGAGTTCCTTTATTCTTAGTAGGCTTGTGACTATTTATAGTTCTCACGGCATGAACTTTAACGAGATAGAAAATCTTGAGGATGTCCTTATTAATTTAAAGAATAAGGAAATGCAAGCCGCCCGAGACAGTTCTGGTAACAGAATACTTCCTTTATCTGATACCGAAACCTCCCCAGACATTCTTCCCAACAGATACAGACAGCTTGCTGATCTTGTAAGAGCTTATAAACCTACATGTATTCTAGAGACGGGCACATGGAATGGGGGAAGGGCTGTTGAGATGGCTCTGGCATCCTTTGACAACAAGGATAAGGTTCATTACATTGGTTTTGATCTATTTGAAGACGCCACTACCCAGACAGACAAGGAAGAGTTTAATGCCAAGCCGCACAACACCAAGGCGGCAGTAGTAAAACGCCTTGATGATTTTGCAAAGCATATGAAGGATGAAAAAAACAAGACGTTTACCTATGAATTATACAAGGGCAACGTAAGGGAGACACTTAATAGTAGCTATGTTAAGAATGTAGACTTTGCTTTAATAGGTAGTGGTAATAGCGAGCAGACGGTTAAGCATGAATATACTATATTAAAAGAAGTCCCGGTAGTAATCGGCGACCACTTCTTTACAAAGGATGACGATGATGGTATCCCTCCTGAAGAATACCAAGGAATTAAAAAGGTATTTAATGAGGTTCAAACAAAGAAGGTAGATGCCCAAGAAACAACAGAAGATGGTTGGACAAATTTCGATGAGAAGTCGGCCACTCGAAAATATATATTACCATCCAGCGACCGGGTGCTTGGAGGAGGGCACACCCATCTGACAGTCTTTCTACATAGCTCCGACTTGGATGAGCTTCCCGAAGAGCTAAAGCGTGTGCCTATTGTTGTGCATCCCAGAGATTGTGTCTCCAAGGACTACATCAAAAATAATATTAAAACTAATATGGATCTTATCGATCCCAAGAGGTGGATTTCCAAACACTCCCCCCATAGAGAAAAAGGTATCATAGTATCGGCTGGTCCTTATCTAGATTATAAAGAACTGAAAAAGTTTATCAAAGAAAATCCAGACTCTAAGGTAGTGACAGTTAAACATGCATATCCCCACCTTCTTAAAAATAAAATAAATCCGTGGGGATGTATTGTTCTGGACCCCAGGGCAATAACAGGGAAAAGCACCCACAACATTGTTCGAAAAGATCTGTTCAAAACAATTGATCCCAACACAAACTTCTTTGTTGCCTCAATGACAGACCCCTCTGTAACTAATTTTCTTCGGGATAACAATGCCCGTATCTGGGGATGGCATGCCTTTACAGACTCTCTCCGAGAGGAAGAGGAACAAGGAGCTGTTATCCAGAACCAACAAGTAAAATTAAATGAGGAGTTGGGAATACCCCAAGGAGCTACTCTGATTACAGGTGGGACATGTGCCGCAATGCGAGCCATTGGAATGCTGCACACAATGGGCTTCCGGGAGATACATCTCTTTGGCTTTGATTGTTGCAGGGCCGAACCTACCAAGGAAGAGATGACAGAGACTGTAGGGGACATTGAAGGTGGAGAGACTCCAAAGCCAAAATACATTCAGGTGAATGTTAAGGATAAGACATATTGGACAACCGGCGAACTTCTGGCAATGGCCCAAGACTGCGAGAAAGTATTCTCGGATACTGCGCTGGATGGTATTCTTTCCCTTCATGGGAAGGACACAATGGTAGCAGACCTTTGGGATCTCAGGGAAGAGCAAGAATCTCGACCGAACTTTAGAGAATATTATGATAACTAGAGATATTTCCCCAAGAGAACATTTCAGTCGAGCCGAGCCTTCCCAGAGATATCTCTCTCTTCTGGAAGAATACAAGGCTATGCACAACATTTCAGATGGAATGTTTAATGGAAGAAGCTTATTAAAATTTGTAGATATTATTAAGTCTTACTTGAAGAAAAATAAATGTACCTCCGTTCTGGACTATGGCTCTGGGAAAGGAATATTATATACAAAAGATTTTAATGTACTAACAAAAGAAATAACTGAACCTCTTCCTGAATATTGGGAGCTTGATTCATATTACTTATATGATCCAGCTTATGAACAGCACTCAAATCTTCCTGATGACAAGTTTGATGCTGTCATTTGCACAGACGTTCTGGAACATATACCGGAGGATGATCTGGGGTGGGTTCTTGAGGAGATGTTTTCCAGGGCCGAGAAGATGGTATTCCTTAATGTCGCTTGTTTCCCAGCCCTTAAGAAACTGAAGGATGGTTCCAATGCACACGTATCTATTTTCTCTACAGAAAATTGGATACAGTTTGTAGCTACAAAGAGTGTAGCCTACAAAGATCTGAATATATATTTATTTACAGACAATATAGATCCAGACAATGAGGAGTTTACCGTTCGAGGTTTTAAAATAGAAAGTAAACCACACGTAACAGAATTACAAGGAGAACCTAAATAATGTTTGGAATAGCAGAATCAATCATAGGAGTAGCGGGAAAAGTTCTTGACAAGTTCGTGGAAGATAAGGATCTGAAGACCAAGCTTGCTGCTGAACTGAAGACACAACTAATTTCTCTGGACTTGTCTCAAGCAGAAACAAATCTTGAACAAGCCAAGCATCCATCTATTTTTGTGGCGGGAGCTAGGCCCAGTATCATGTGGATATGTGCCTTTGCTCTGGCTTGGCAGTTCATTGGTGCCCCCATTGCGTCTTGGGTTGTGGTGATGTGGTATCCTACTGTTATATTACCCGTGCTGGAAACCAGTGAACTTACTGGACTGGTGCTTGCTCTGCTTGGTCTGGGTACTATGCGTACTGCCGAGAAGTGGAAGGGAGTTGCCCGAAATAATATGAAGCATTAGGAGAATATTTAAAATGAATTGGTACGAGAGGGCAAACTATGCTCTGCGTACTTTTTTAAGCGAGCTATTAAACAATGAATGATAAACAAGAAAAGTTTTCCCAAGCTTATGTGCTGCATCGAAATGCAACAGAAGCAGCCAGAGCTGCTGGGTATTCTGCCCGGTCATCTGCCAATCAGGGTTACAGACTCTTACAAATTCAAGAGGTAGTAGATCGGATACACGAACTGGAGCAACAGCTTGAAACAAATGTTAATGTTATAGAGGAAATAGAAAGTCAATATGCCTTTGCCAAAGTAAGCGGACACACGAATAGTGCTATCAAAGCTTTGGAACTATTATCCAGGATTAGGGGAGCCAACTCCAATACAGCCCGATCTATGGATAAGGAAACACTGGAGACAGCCATCGTGGGATGTCTAAATGTATTAGGAGAGGAAAAAGTTGTTCAGCTTTTATCGAAGTGTGACTTCTCTGAGGAAATTCTTGAAGAGGGCGCTGAAGAAAATGAAGGAGGGTCAGGTACAGATGGCCAAGAGGAAGAATCTCTGGTGAATGGCTAGAAACCATAAAAAAAACGCCCTGAGGTGAGGCGTGAGGGGTCTTGAAGGGTAGCTCTGGTGGGGTAACCCCCGAAAATACCTAATTGCTCTGTGTGAAGCTTAAAACGCTATACAGAGGATTTAGCTATTTTACTTATCATATCCATTGTAAATTTTACTATTAAGCTTTTGAACCTGTATTTCAAGCTGCCCTATCTTAAGATCCTGCCGAACATCGGAAGGTAGACTACCACTTCCCCATTTACCAGCTGGCCATAGCTCCACAAATCTGGAGTTCTTTTCCACATCTCTGGTTACCATCTGGATTTGGAAATCATTATGCTGGACACTTGCACTTAATCCCGCTAACCACCAGACCACCCCGGCGGCTTGAATGAACAAGCCAACACCCAGAGTAATTAGAAATTTATGATCCATTACTTATTCCTCACCTTACCAAATCCTCGTAAGGAACTCCCAACTCCAACCGGACCACCTTTTCTTTTTTTATGTATACGTAGTTTTCTACTTCTGTCTTCCGATGCTTTTTTAGCATCCTTATAATCCCCTTTAATAATCTTTATTTCAGAAGGCTTCAACTGTCCTTGCTCGTAGAATCTTTTGACTTCATCTTCAGTGTATTGCACACCGTGATAGATACTGGGTGCGTTCAACCAACGAGTTTTCTTCTTATTGAGAGGAATGCTTATGCCTTTTTCGGATACATATTCTCTCTTAGGAGTTATATATACATTACGACCTGCTCTAGTTTTCTCTTTTGTTTTTTTACCTACCAGTTCTGGAATGGTAACCATTACTTATAACTCCAGATCCAAGGGCGAGGATGCTTATCACTATTATCCATTGTGTCCAGATGTAGAAAACGCTTATCAAAGTTTCCTCGCTGAGATACGCCTATTCCCTGAAAGCCATGTACAATAGCCAGACGAAGCAATCTATAAGCTTCTTCTCCCCCCACCACTATATCGACAGCCCTGCCGTATGTGTGGGCAGAGTCAGGAGATCCTCCCACTGCTGTATTATAAGATATATCTCTGTAACCAGAAGAAACTATCATGGGCTTACCATAGTTTTCCCGAAGCTGGACTAGTTTCTTCATGAAACTTGCATCCATAAAGCAATCCTCAGTTCCCCTGCAACGCAACTCATTCTCACTGAAGTATAACCAATCAGGCATTGAAATTTATTTCCTCATTAATAGGGTATCAATTTTTTCTTCCAGCTTATCGAACCTATCCATAATCTTTTTCAGGTCTCTTTCCACATCGATTTTGGTAGCATAGGTCTTGGCAACCTCTTCTCTGGTATCCGCCAGCCTTCTACGAATATCTGAAACCTGCATACTTATAGTTCTCATCCACCAGATAAAAGAACCACAAGCCAAACTTAATATAGCATTCCAAATCATTGTCGTATCTGCTGGCATTATCGTTCTCCTACTTTCGCCCCGTGGAATTGGCGATAAATTTTCATGATATCTTTAAAAGCTTCTTTTATCGGTGGTCTTGCTTTTGTTCGCCTCTCTGTGGAAATTGCCCACTTTTCCATATCTACAAATTTAGGTGGAGCAGGTATAAATCTTCCCTTCCTTACTAGATTTATAAGCATTTTCCTATCTAATCTATTTGAAAATAGACCATCGTCAGTTACTGTTCTAAAAATCTGTTCATTAGAAAGACCAAGACTTTTCGCCTTGGTAAATAGATCATACATTTCCTTGGCTTTTTTATATTCTCTTTCCATTGCTTCTGAATATGCATCAGTTAATTCAGTAGTTGTGGTAGGAGTTCTTTGTTGATAAGCTCTTTTGAAAACTTTTCCTGCATCTGCCATACTTCGTTTAATATCATTAACCTTAAAACCAAGAACATCTTTTATATCAAACGTCTCTGGCCTAACTCCAACTAAAGCCATCCACTGGTCACCGGCTTCTCGTTCTCTACCACTGGGAGTTGTTCCAACAGCCGTATCGTATGACCCCCAATCAGCCAGCATTTCAGGAAGATATTTTCGTGGAATTACTTCACGCCTTCTTTCTTTATCATATCCTAGATTATAAGATTCTTTTATATTACCAATTTGTTGGAAAATACCCGGCTCATAGGCTTGCCACATAGCTCCGACACCCGCCCAAAGCTTCTTACCGAGCTTGTCGTCATCTTCCCATAACTTATTACCATACGAATTTTGATTACTTAAAATATTTACGACCCCTTCTGCTACCATAGACAAACCAAATACTTCTGTTAATGGTTGCCATATAGAATCTTTTACAACATTATCAATTGTTCCATCGACATCTGAATCTGTAGTCAAAGCTCTTATCCCAGCTCGAACTGCATCTTGCCAATTAGCCCACGGATTTAGATAACTTATATTTGTTCTGCGGACTGTGCCATCTTTTTCTTCACCAAGATAAAGAAAATTAGCACCCTTTTCCCAATGTTTATCGAAAGTCCGAATAGCTTCTCGTTTGGTATATGGTAATACCTGTTTTGTATCCTTATCAATAACTGGCTCATCCATGCCCATTATACGGGCGGAAGCATAAGCTAAAGCAGGGGCAGCAGACTGTGCAGCTATGATAGATCCCAATCTAATCACACCAGATTTTCGTTGTGCTTGTCCAGCTAATTGACCGGGAATAACTTTAGATTTAGGATTAAGAACTTTATTACCATTAGCATCTATTACATATTTAAGTGCAGTTCTTGCTGGTTCATCAGTTTTCATCAACGCACTGCCTTCTTTTATATCTCGTAAGGCAGTCTTAACAATATTCGTTTGTGTTCGCAACATCTCTGTGGTAAATGCCAGATAGTCAGCCGCTGGAAAAAGCCGTGCCTTTCGCACAAACTGAGGAACACCTGCATAGTTTTGCATATGCTTCGCTACTTGGTTTGCCGCCTCTACATCAAGGTTGGTGATCTCTACTTTAAGCCCATCTCCTGTTAGAAAAGATTTTGATTCAATTGCTTTATCTGGATCAATGCCCCGGTCAAGTAAAACCTGTCTATAGTTTTTCTTTTCATTTATAAAACCAAATGTTTTCCATACATCATCCATTGACTGATATAATTTAACAGCACTTGTATTTAGCTGTTTTGCCTTCTTAACCAAACCTGCTTTCGATATCATCTCAGGCTTTGATAAATCAAAGAAGGAAGGATCAGCCGCATCTTTTAACGCTCCCCTGAACGATCCAATATCCGTACCACTTTGTAAGAATCCCAGAGCCATTCCTTTTTCAATCTCTTTATTGAGAGCCTCATTACCATAAGAACCCAAACCCCTTGCCACATGTGTCATTTCCTTTATGGCACCGGGTCGCATATAGCCAGCCCCCACGGCCATCCAACCAGCACCCAAGAAGTTACGTGCCAGAGCCGTAGCACTATAAACAACCTTAGATGCTCTGGCGTGAGCTTGTGAGGATAGGTAGAATCGAACAGCACGAGAACCAATCAAACGATTACTAAATTCATTTCCGTTGAAGATTGCATCAGCAATTTCATCGTAAGCATACATACCAGTTAAAGGACTTTTCATATCCTCCAAGACTGGTGTTTTTGCTAATGGATCAACTAAACTTTGTTGTTTACCAAACTGAGATTCTAATAGTTTCATATCTGGAAGATGTTCTTTTGATACTCCTTTGATCAGACCCTTACTTCCAAGATCAGCAATTAATTGTTCATACTTAGCTTGCTCCACAGTTTGAGCTAATCTCATGACAGTCTTCGCATAGTTTGTGTATGGATCTTCGTACTCACCTAGTAATTTTCGTATTGGTTCTGGAATATCTTGTCGATGTTTTAGTATTTTTAATGGGGCTGTCTTTGACAGACTGGGAGAAGCAAAAGCTGTATGTAAGGCATCTTCTCCATTAACCTCAATAAGTTTAGTTATTGTATTTTGTATTGTACCATTCGGACCCATATAAGCATTGTATAATTTTAGTTCCGTTTCATTCAAAATCTCTTCAGGAGGAGTACCCTTTCCACGCTTAACTTTCTGGTATACTTTCCCAAATTCTTTAGAATTATTTTTAGCATTCCCCACAAGCCACTGCTCGGCATCGTCTTTTACTTTGGTACTGACAGTCTTATTCCAATTGGGATTATCAAAAACTTCAAAGGAACGTGTAACATAAAGTTCTGGAGAACCATCTTTAGATGCTACGATCTTAGCTCTTAGCTCCGAACCCTTCTTAATCTTACCAGTGGCTATAAGTCTGTCTTGTAAATCTTGAATACCCTGTCTCATTCCACCCATATCGGTAGCATCTTTAGGGTCAGGCACATGACTAATTTCTTTAAGAACACTAGTTTTTCCAGCTGCCCTTAATGCTTCTGCGGCATTCCCATCTCCACGAAAAGCTTTATCCATTAAAGAAACATCGTCTGGGCCGATCTCATGCAGATTCTTTGTACCATAATCCTTCCGTAAGGCATTATCAAACCGCTTCTTTCTAGTGGCAATGTTACGCTGCATAGCAGTTTGTACAGAATCAACAGCTCTTCGTGCTGTAGCAATCTCACCAGTTATTTCTTTAGTTGTTCCTTCGACCGGATTAGAATAAATTCCACGTTTAACTTTTCCTATAATTTCTTCTAACCATGTTCTTCCTCCCGGTCTATCGGCAGGTCTTAAAGGCTCACTTGTTGTTATCTTCTTTGTTTGATAGACACCATTCTTAACTTTTTCTAGTTCAGAAAAACCTTCATTTGCAAACTCTCTATTAATATCTTTCAGCTTAGTCTTGGTAAAGTTCTTACCTTCCCCAATATTTATTGTAAGAACACCATCTTCAATCAAATCTTTTTGTGCTTCTTGTGCGAACCTTCCTGCCTCTGCTGGTCCAATAGTTCTTAGCATTTCTATTTGAGTTTCTGGAAGAAGCTCTTTGGCCTCATCTGCTGCAATTTTATTTTGCCTTAGATATTTTTTCCGGCCAAGTTTTGATGCTCCTAAACTTGGTAAACCAAGCAGGGCCGCACCTGCTACTCCTCCCGTCAATGCAGCAACGGCTGTCTGCATATAGTCAATATCATCGATATTTTCATCAACATCAGACATAAAGGATTGCATTAAGACATCATCACTTGCCGACCATGCGGCCCCAGATAAAGCTCCTTGACCTGCACGATTAATGGCAAGATTTTTAGCAGCTTCTCGGTGCGCCTCTTTTAAAATAGCTTCGTCTACAGCGCCAGCCCTTCCCTTTTTCTTGACAATCTGTTCCGCTATTTCTTCAGGAACCTTTTGCTTTAGAAGAGCTTTTTTAAGTTGTCCTTTAAAGGCAAATTTAGCAGCAAGAGCAGCACCTCTACCTCCAAACATTCTGGGTAAAAGGCCCGTTCCAAAAGTTGCTAATCCAGTAGCAATTGTTATTGGATCACTAATTGTATGATATACGGCATTCATAATAGAACCTACAGTAGGATCTGTCTCATCCCACGTCTCCAGAGAATCTACCCATGCCTTCTTGACTTCATCAGACATACTACCCGTATCGGCAGCAGTAAGTCCTAGATTGGTAAGATCATGTGCAAATTTAGAATGTCTATTACGTAACCAAGATCCCAATTCTTTATCTGTGCCCTTGAAATCTTCACCCTGTTCGTGCTTATATATAACACGAGAATTCTTCAGCCAGTTAGTATTGGAATCCAGAGACTCCATTGTTATTTCGTCATCTTTAAATGGATTAAAATCTACAGGCACAGGCTCCCCGGTTGAGGGAGAAGGCGCTTCATCTGCAAAAGGATTGAAGTCTACCGGAACAGGTTCCGTAGCCCCCTCATTAACTGGAAGAGAAGGAGGAGGCGTAGCTGTCTCGAAAGGATTAAAATCTACTGGAATTGGCTCTGCCATTACTTATCCTTATTTAGGTGAAGGTACTCTCGCCCATCCCTTGGGATTATTAGGATCTCGTATATACCACTTATCATCTGGTGCTTTTTTTGCATTTGGATATTCTGGATGAGTTTGAGGTTCAGTTCCACCTTTTCTTTTAGCCCTTGCTTCCGCAACCTTTTTAAAAGCTTGTTGGCTTGCCAAAACTTGAGTCCCATATGACTCATCTCCAGCTTCCGCTAAAAATTTTAAAAATTCTGTGTTAGCTATCTTCAGATCTTCTTGATAATCTATATATCCCTTAGACTTTGTGTCGAGGAATTGATCTGGCTTTACTTTAATTGTTCCGTGTTCATCTAATGCATATCCATATTTAGAAGCAATAGAACTTTTCACTTCTTTCCATGTACCGGTGAAAGCCTTTCCTTTTCCAATACCAGCCTTTGCTCGTGCAGCCTTTAGTAAGGCTTCTGCCTTTTCTTGTGCCGCAAGGAGAGCAAGTTCTGATGTTAACTGTTTATCCAGAAGCTTTGCCTTCTCTTCCGCTGCCTTTACTCCTTTCTGTTTCACAGCCTCCCCTTCCGCAGCG